>VOFG01004473.1_pt1 | contig 46432 bp, 77 predicted proteins | sample 5384171 | NCBI WGS metagenome assembly VOFG01 (sample SAMN12384726, study PRJNA508395) | human gut metagenome | isolation source: healthy gut F | host: Homo sapiens
CATGATGCGGATCACAGGAAAGTCCTCACCGGCCATCTCCTGAATGCGGGCGATCGAAGGCCCGCTGCCATACTGCAGCACAAAGCACGCTTGGGGCGCTCGTCCAGCGTAGTCTGGGCGGCTCCAGCAGTGCTTCCATCATCTGGGGCTTCACCGCCAGAAAGATCAGGTCTGATCACCGGCCACCTCGGCATTGGTGGCTGTTTTGCACCCAGTTCTTTGGCCAGTGCCTGTGCCTTGGCCGCAGTGCGGTTTGCCAGAAAACCTTTTTAGGGTCAACAGCTTTGCAAACGGCACGGGCGCGTCTCAGGCACTTCGTCCAGCCGCCCGGCGGGCTGCATGGCGGCAGCCATTTCTGCAGTTGGGCAGGCTCCACGTCGTCGCAACGGTACTGGATCATACCGGCGCCCGCGCCACGGGGGTGGGCATCATGCGGATGATGGGGTAACCGCTGCCCGCCATGTGGCGGATCTGCTGCATCACAGCCCCGCCGCCATGTGACCAGCACAAAGGGGGCGGCTTTCGGCCCGGGTCTCCAGCGCGTGGGGCCAGCTCGTCCAGCATGTCAGCCATCATTTGGGGTTTGACCCCAGGAAAATAAAATCGCAGATACTGGCGACCTGCTCGTTGGTGCCACAGGCACAGCCCAACTCGCCGGCCAGGGCCTGCGCTTTGGCTGGTGTGCGGTTGGCCAGCAGCACATCCCCGGCGCCTGCACCCTTGCAGACCGCACGGGCCACTGCGCCACCCATATTGCCACAGCCGATAAAACCGTATTTCATGGTATCCCCTTCGTATACTATAGATAGTAACATGGTAGCGCAAGAAGTGGGTTTGTCAATGAGAAAAATTATACACAAAAAGCCGGGGCGAACATTTCTGTTCGCCCCGGCGGTCTCCTCTTCAGGTCATAGCCTCATAACCCTTACTCGTTATTTTTTCGGACTGTACCCTTGTTTTCATAAGGCTCATCTAACTTTTGCGATATTGCTAACCCTTTCAGGGATCTCAATTTACCTGTTCATTGGTCTTACCCTCTGATAGTTAAGATCGATGTGGGTATCGGGGTCTGATGCTGAGGACTGCGCCTCTTAACTCTAGTACATTGGGTGTCTCCTTGTGGAGCAGATGAAATTCAGGTTCTTCCTGTTCGGTGGAGTGGTGACGGTCATCGCTACCGACCTTCTTTCATCTTAATCTATATTACACGCCAGGGTTTGTCTTGCCGGCCCCTGAGATTGCTGAATCTGATTTATGAACCAACCATCTGCATTTTTCAATCTTTTCCAGGTTACGACCTGCGGCTTTCAATGTGGTTCTCTTCGTTTCAGCAGGCCCAGGCCCGCCGGTGATGAATGGGATCTTTAAAGTTTGCCATCGGGTCCAGAGCCTCCTTTCATCCGAAATCCTGCCGGCGGCCTTTACAATTTCTTCCTTTTTTCTTCCCGCTGCCCTCGTGCTGCTGGATCGGAGTCCCAAAGTGCTCCTTCTTCACGTTTCCGCTTCGGGAGATCTGCTTTAAGATGTCGGTCTGTTCACGATCGGTCTTTATTGGGAAGTGTTAAAAGTGGCTTCGCTTGAGTTCTTATCTCCTTATCTCCGGCTGTTTTCTTTCTGTGACTATACTATAGCACACGCTTAGAAATTCGTCTATTCGCAGAGCAGACAATCCTGCAATGAATTATTTGTGCATGTTAAGGATTGATAAGTGCATGCCTATGAAGGTGCTATAATAAATATGTTGGGCTGTCATAACCAGCCGCAAAAATAAATCATCAGCATCGTCTTATCCAAAGGCGGTGCTTTTTCTTATCTTTGCCAACGGCTTGCCCAACGCCTATAATAAAAGCAAAACTACACTAAATTATACCGAAAAGAGAACCGCTGCGACAAAACTTTTTTCCGGTTGGAAGATGATATCGGCCTTGTCAGCGGACTGACCTTTGCCTTGGAAAAGCAGGATTACGCACTGACGGCGGCTGCAATCAGGCTGACACCTTGTGGGCCGCCGGGCCCTTGACCTGCCGGTGCCAGATGTCTCCTGGCCGATGGCTTCTTCGCTTTTGCCAAAAGGTGCGGCAAACTTCGCAGGTGCCCATCCTCTTCCTCGCCGCCAAAGAAGATATAACCTGAAAGGTCTCCTTGAAATCTCAATCTTCCTCCGGTGTTCTCGTTGCACATTCAACAGTTCCTCCGGAGAAAAGCTTCGAAGAGCAATCAGATTGGAGGTGTTGGGATCGCTGAAGCCGTTCTCCCACGTGGAAACGGACTGGCGGCTGACACACAGCGTTTCCGCCACAAACTCCTGCGTCATCTGGCAGCGGATACGGTTTTCCTTCAATGCCTCGCCCAGGGATTTGGCGACAGCTCTTCTTTTCCTCTCGTACGTCCTTGGGTTGACATATTTCTTGAGTGCCTTCACGATCAGAATAAACAGGTAGACGATGCCGGCAGACACTGCTATCAGAATAAAACATAGAGAACAGCAACTAAAATGATTATTACTCTTGTTGCGTACATGGTACAATCACCTCATAAAAATTATAAAATAATAATTTGATTTGTCCACATTCCTATCAGTCAGCTTTGGTTCCCAACTCTTGAATTTTCTCCAACGCTGTCTGCGGAACAGACAGTTTCTTCCCGACCTCCACACCAAGGGTGATGGTCTTACTCATGCTGATCTTGATATAGGTCCCGGGTGCGTAATAGTCCTCTGCACTGCCGGATGGTCAGATCGACATTCTTGAGAACCTGATGAGAACCGTAGCTCTTTTTGAATGTCGTGCGGTGAAATCATATCCATTGTTCGATGCTCCTTTGTCTTGATTACGCTGCAAATTATAACAAAAAGTTCGGTTTGCCACCACCGAATTACTGCGTATATTCTGCTTTACATCTCGGTTTACATGGCGGTTTTCTGCATTTATTGAGGTTGATCTGCCGAATCCGGATTATCGTGCGGGCAGAGTCGATACAAACGATCTGGTAAAGAGTACGGAGATGAAAAGCGCCATGAAAAAAAATTGGCAAAGGGGTCCCGGAGCTGGTTTGAAAATCAAATCCGTGGCTGCGCTTATTCCATGGAAAAAATTCCATATTTGTACCATCAAAATAAACCGGAGCACACAGCGGATTTCAGGCTGTGTACTCCGGTTTTGCTGCTCGGATTGGCGTTCACAAAAGATTTCTAAAGTTACGCCCACGAAATACCTTGACGGCAAGCGTATCAGACACTGTAGATACTCATTACAGCGCCGTCGGGGTTCTCGACGAACTGACACCAGAAGAAATGGAAGAAGTGTTCCAGAAATCTCTCATGCAAAGAAAACAAACAGCGTAACCAATAGGGCTACGCCGTTTCAAGTAATTAAATTGAGTTGTAAAAGCCGCCTTGGGGCATCTTCTTTATGGAGGGGGTGCTCAAAGGGGAGCCTTTGCTATTTTACCGTCTTGGCCGTGCCTGCGCCGCCAGCACAAAATCTGAAAAAGTGCCGTTGTACAGCCGGGCGTTGGTCAGCTCAGCCCAGCGCATTGTTCATGTACTCTCCGGCGTAGCTGTTTACGGCGTCGGCGCTGCCTTTCAAAAACTCGTACAGATCGCAGTGCAGCTTGCTCACATCAATGCTGGTGTGGTTACGTGTGCGGATGAGCAGATCCTCAAACCCGATGCCGCGCAGCGTCTTGCGCAGCGAGTAGAACAGCGTTTGCAAATATTGGGGCGAGTGCAGCTCCTCCCAAAAAGGCCTCAATCGCCGTTGGTCATCGAAAGCCCCTGCCGGTCGATGAGCAGCGCCAGCAGCTCCTTGGCCTTTTTCGCTCAAGCACCAGCGGTGTGCCGTTGTACAACACCTCAAAAAATTGCCAAAGGTATGCACCACCAGTTTGCCGGGGTCTCTGTGCCCGTCCTCCGGGAAGGTACCCAGCTGCGCTTCAATTTGGGAGACCGCCTCCGCAGCTTATCGGCGTCGACGGGCTTCATCAGGTAGCCAAGGGCGTGCAGCTGGTAGGCTTCCAGCGCGTAGTAGGAGTAGGAGGTGCAGAACAAAATGCGTCTGCGGGCATTGGTCTTTGATGCGTTTGGCCAGCTCGATGCCCAGCATGCCCGCAGCTTGATGTCCATAAACGCATAGTGCAGACTGCGGCTCTGGGGCGTTTCCAGAAAGGCCAGCACTTCGTCACACTCGTCAAAGGTCACGATGTCTGCTTTGGGAAAGACCTTCCGCAGCTCGGTTTCCAGGTGCGCCAGCATAACTGGCTCATCGTCAATTGCCAGGATCGTCATACTTCTCTTCACCTTTCCTTGGGCGCGACCGTTACCGTGGCGCCCTTATTTTTAATGCTGCTAAAATGCAGCCGTCCCTTGCGATGGATTCTACCCGCTGGCGCGTTTGCCAGGCCGATGAACCCCGCCCTCCCTGCTGGGGCGGCAGGCCGTCGGCGGCAATGGTATCGGTGCCGCAGCCGTCATCCTGCACGGTGATCAGCCAGTTGTCGGGCTCCTCGCGGGTGCAATGGTCACAGTGCCGCCGCCCGCTTGTTGCCAATGCCGTGGGTGATTGCGTTTCTACCAGCGGCTGCAGGGTCAGCGCTGGCAGCAGGAAATCCCTCGGTTCAATATCATAACTTGCAGCTTGTTGCCAAAGCGCAGTTGCTCCAGCGCGGCGTAGTTGCGCGCGTGGGCTAACTCCGCGGGAAAAGACCAGCCCGTTATAGTTGAAGGCATCGATGCTGACCCGCATGTAATCCGCAAACAGGCCAAGGGAGTCCTTGGCCTTGGCAGGGGCATCATCATAAAATTTGAATGGTGGACAGCATATTGCTGATAAAATGCGGCTGGAACTGGCGGCTGACTGCCGCCTGGGTGAAGTTTCTTTTTTCCATGGCAGCTTTTTCCCGCTGGGCATACAGCAGCATGCCAAACATGTTGTGGGTCTTGTGCCGGGCCAGGTACAGCCCAATGAGAGAGAGGCTAAAAAGCAGTACATGATGTTGATCAGCCGGTGGGGGTCGGCGGCACGTAAGCACTCACACCACCACCGCCAGCCCGGAGAGGGACACCGTCAGGTTATGCCCCCGGCCGGGCATCAAACAGCAACAATTGGATCAGCATCACCAGGCAGATCAGAACGTTGATCTCGGTCGGGTGGCGGATGAGGTCGTAGTAAACGCCCAGCAGAAAGATCAGCAGGGTGAACAGGCTGGTCAGCAGCCGGGCGCGGGGCACCAGCTGGTCGGGATCGTTCAGGCAGCGCTGAGCGGCCCACCGCAGGAAAAACGCCGCACCCGCCGCCAACAGCAGCGGTACTGTGCTCAATGGCTGAAAGAACCCGAACAACAATGGCACACCGGGGTGACGACAAACAGGATACTGCACAGCCTGCCATAGTTGGTCAGCGTGACCAGGATTGTCCCGGGCCAGCACCGGCTCAAAGGGGGTAAGTTCCTGCCCCGGATACCCGAAATTTTTCCATTGGGTAAAAAGTTCATCTGCTGCGCTCCTTGATTCCTATCTGTACACATACACAGTGTAACAGAAACCCGGTACAAATGTCTTACAAAATGATGACAAAATCTGTTGAAAAGTCAAAGAAAACGCAAGATTTTATAAATAATACACAACTTTACATCGAACTTACAAGACGATGCGTATCGTATATCGTTTGTTTATACCTTTTGTATTTGTTAAATACAAAATCATATAACAAATGGGGCGCTGTTCAAAGCCGCAGCTCCGGGGGGGGTTGTTATTTTAAGACGGGCAGCCCCTTGTTATACAATGGTAAACTGGCAGGGGCGCAGGGCATCAGCGCCGTCTGGTGGGACTGGGGCGTAACGCCAACGCAGCAATCGGATCGGATCTCAATCTCAACTTCCGGGAACGCAGCGCGCAGCAGCAGGGCGTTGCTGATGACGCAGATATCGGTGCAGTAGCCGTAGATGACGATCTTTTCAATGTCGTCCACGGCCTTGTTGTGGGCCATCAGCTCGTCGAGGATCTCGCTCGGCAGCATGTAGGCACCAAAGGTCTTTGCACACGATGTGGGAGACTTCAGGCTCGGTATCGTCCATGGCATCCTCCAGCTCAGGGGCAAAGTTCCAGCCGTCGGTGCCCTCAATGCAGTGCTCCACCGGCAGGCGGCGGCCCTCGCGGGTGTCAGGTATTCCTCAGGGTGGGTGTCCTTGGTAAGAACATCCAGTGCCCGGCCTGGGCGTGGGCGCGGGCGACCTCAGCCAGATGGGCCACATTGGCCTGAGCCTCGGCATTGACCAGCGCACCGGTGATAAAATCTTTCTGCACATCCACTACAATATCAAGGATGATCTTTTTCGTTTTCCATAATGGCCTGCTCCTGTTCTGTATAGGTGTTATCCACAGTATAGCGCAGCCGGGGCAAACTGTAAAGAGCAGACCTTATGCGGCCAACTGTTCTGCCAAAGCCTGCATCATCAACATTTCCTCTACCTCCGACATGTACGGCACCCCCAAGCTGACCACCTACTGCATGGCCAAGGGGGCGTCCGCGGCCTGACCAAGGCCCTGGCCCAGGATTTGAAAGGCACCGGCATCGTCGTCAACACTGTCTGCCCCACAAGGTCAAGACCCCGCTGCGCCGCAAGGCATGGCGGGGCCTTTTTGCCATCTTAGGCAATACCGCACAATTCCCGCCTGACGGCTTAAGCACCGTGACCGGCGGATCTCCGCGAGAGCCGCCGCAAGCGGCGGTTGGCCCGAAGCGCCTCGCTGCGGCTCGGTGTCGGCACGGCAACTGCGTTCAAATGCTCGATAATACACAAAGTATTATCTGCGTTCTTTTCAAGCAGCAGCTGCCCACCTCGCGCCGTATCGGCACTTAGAATTATGCGGCATTGCCCTTTGTATAAAAATATGTATCCAAAAACTTGCCATACCTCGTACGGAAGTGTTACAATACATTTATGTCACCCGATGGCGAACAGAAGGAGTGTAGGAAACACAGAATGGAACCCCAAAAGAAAACGACCTTGACCGAGGGCAGTGTAGCAAAAGGCATGCTGCTATTTGCGCTGCCTATTTTTATCAGCAACCTTTTCCAACAGCTGTACAATGCAGCCGACTCCCTCATCGTCGGCAACTTCCTGGGCGGCGAGGCCCTGGCCGCTGTCGGCTCCTCAGGCAGTCTGATCTTTTTCTCTTGACCGGCTTTGTCAACGGTGTGTCGCTGGGCGCGGGCGTTGTGGTGGCCCGCTACTTTGGTGCCAAGGATTGGCAGCGCATGCGCCCACCATCCACACTACGGTAGCCCTGGGCCTGGCCGCCGGTGCGGTGCTTACGGTGGTGGGTGTGCTGCTTACTCCCGCAGATCTTGCGTTGGATGGGCACGCCGGACAACGTACTGGTTAACTCCATCGCCTACTTCCGCATGTACTTTATGGGCAGCATTGCTGTGGTCATGTACAACGTAGGTGCGAGTATTTTGCAGTCTGTGGGCGACAGCCGCAGCCCTATGCGGTACCTGATCGCGGCCTCCATCATCAATATCGTGCTGGACCTTGTTTTGATCGGCGGTTTCCGCATGGGTGTTGGCGCAGCGGCATTTGCCACGATTGCCTCCCAGACGGTCAGCGCCGTGCTGGCGTTCTCCAAGCTGATACGCTCCAAAGAAGAATGGGCCGTCCGCCCGCGGGAAGTCCGCTTTGATGGGCCGTCCCTCAAGGCTGTCATTGTACAGGGCCTGCCCTCCGGCATCCAGAACTCGGTCATCTCGCTGGCCAATGTCATCGTGCAGTCCAACATCAACTCGTTCGGTGCTCAGGCCATGGCCGGGTGCGGTGCCTACAGCAAGGTCGAGGGCTTTGCTTTTCTGCCCGTGACCTGCTTTTCGATGGCGCTGGCAACGTTCGTTAGCCAGAACGTAGGCGCGGGTCAGCCGGACCGCGTGCGCAAGGGCATGAAATTCGGCATCCTCTGCTCCATCGCCATGGCCGAGGCCGTGGGCGTCTGCATCTATCTGGCGTCCCCTGGCTCATCGGAGCCTTCAGCAGCGAGCCGGACGTTATCGCTTTCGGCGTCCAGCAGGCCCACACGGCGGCGCTGTTCTACTGCCTGCTGGCGTTCAGCCATTGCTGTGCAGGCATCCTGCGCGGCCTGGGCCGCCCGGTCGTGCCGATGATGGTCATGCTGATGATCTGGTGTGCGCTGCGCATCACCTATATCACGATCACACTGCATTTTTATCCGCGCCATCAGCGTGGTGTTCTGGGCCTACCCCATCATGGAGCATCTCTCCTCGCTGCTCTTCGCGTGGTACATCCGGCACTGCCCCATCCCGCAATTGGGCGGCGGCGCACCGCATTAAATTTAGAGAATTCCGTCTGTTTCGGCAGGCGGATTTTTTGGCAGCAAAAAGTGTTGCTTTTTGCCGGCATATTGCCATAATACTATTATATACGTTTACCTGGAAGGGGCATACAAAATGGCTAAAATCGCCGTAGTGGAAGACAACGACGCCATGCGGGAGCAACTTTGCGGATTTATGTGCTCAAGCCGGTCAGCTATGGGGCGTTCTGCACCAAGCTCTCCCGGGCCATCCAGCGGGTGCAGCGCCGCAAGGGTGGGCAGGTGGCCCTGCAGCTTTCGGGCGGCGGGATGCAGTTGTTGGACACCGGCGATATCCTGTATCTGGAGACCCGCAACCGGATGCTCTACTACCACACCGCCACCCAGGAGTACGCGGTGCGGGGGAGTCTGGCCGGGGCTGAAAAAGCAGTTGGCTGCCTACCACTTTGCCCGGTGCAACCAGTGCTATCTGGTCAACTTGCAGTACGTCCGGGGCGTGGAAAATGATTTTGTGCAGGTGGGGGACGCCCGCCTGGAGATCAGCCGCCGCCAGAAAGCCGCCTTTATGACGGCGGTGGCCTCCTATCTGGGAGGTGTGCTGTGATCGTTGTCGGCAGGCATGTGTTTTTTCGGGCGGTGCTGCGGTGGGGCGCGGCGCTGGCGTTCTGCTACCCGCTCAAGCACCGGGAACGGTTCTGGCTCCGGGCCGTGGAGCTGCTGCTGCTGTCCCTGATGGCCCTGACCTGGCTGCTGGACCCCATGGCCCAGAGCAACTCGCTGGTGCAGCTGCAGGTCTCCCTGCTGGGAATGTACATCGGCTTTTTATCCTGCTGGGTGCCATGATCTATGCCTGTGTGGAGATCGACAAAAAGAGTGCCCTCTACTGCGCGGTGTGGAGCCTGCTGACGGCCCAGACGGCTTACGAGGGCTGGAACCTCTTTGAACTGCTCTGCGCGGTGAAAAGCCATCCGCTGAATATGAACAGTGTCCCGGTCAAGCTGCTGCAGGTGCTGACGGGGGTGGTGTTCTATGGAGTCATCTGCGGGACACTGGCCCGGAAGATCCCGGACAAAGGCGTGTACCACATCGGGCCCCGGCAGCTGGCCAGCGCGTTTTTTATGGGGATCATGTTCATGCTGCAGGCGGCGCTTTTAAGCAGTGCCCAGGCGCTGGACTGGCCCATGAGTGTTGTGGGCACCACCCTCATCGGGCAGCTTTACTTTTTTGACGCTGCTCTACCTGCAGACGGAACTGTTCAAAAAATCCGACCTCCAAAAAAGGAGATGGAAACACTGAATCTGCTCTACGAGCGGCAGCGCCAGCAGTATCAGGTGGCGCGGCAGAACGTGAACATCATCAACAAGCGCTGCCACGAGCTGCGGGTGCAGATCGCGGCCCTGCGCAAGCTGGCCCCGGACGCGGTGCCGCGGGAGACGCTGGAGGAGGCGGAGAACGCCGCCCGCCTCTACGACGCCGGGGCGAACTCCGGCAACGAGGTGCTGGACGTGGTGCTCACCGAGAAGACCCTGCTCTGCCAGTCCCGGCGGGTGCAGCTCAATGCAGTGGCCAACGGCAGCTGCCTGCAGGGCTTTGAGCCCGGCGACCTGTACGCCCTGTTTGCCAACGCGCTGGACTACGCCATAGAGGGAGCCGTGCGGACGCCCGACCCGGCCCGGCGGAACATCGACCTGCTGGTCTGCGTGCGGCAGAGCTTTATCGTCATCAACGTCATCAGCCCGGCTCGGGAGCCGGAGGCTGCCGCGACCCGTACCGAGGCCTACGAGCTGAAAGTGCTCCGCCGCATCGTGCAGAAATACAGCGGCACCCTGACCACGGAAACGCAGAACGGCTTTTTTGCCATCAAGATCATTTTCCCGCTGAAGCAGGGAGAGTAAAACAAAATAATGAAAACACAGCGATATGCGGACTCTGACAAAGAGAATGCGTATCGCTGTATTTTTATTGTTTGGAAGCGTCCTTGCCCTCTCAGGCGCTTGCGCGCCAGCTCTCCCAAAGGGAGAGCCTCTGGCGATTTGCAACGTTTGTTGGATACAACTGATTGTGAAAGTTGCACAATGATTTTGCTTTGGATTTGGAAGTAAAAAACCGAATATCCTCTCAAAACGACCACTTTTCGCAACCATCTTGCAAAAAATATTTGCTTTGATAAAATACTGACGAACAAAAACGAACGGAATGAATCCCGTGAAAATACGACCAAGTTTAAGGAGACGGCTTATGCGCAAAATTGTCCGACTGATGAAAAACTGGCAGTTCATCGGCCCGGACGGGGGAACACCACTCCCGTGGACCTGCCCCATACCTGGAACAACATCGACGGTCAGGACGGTGGCAATGATTATTGGCGCGGCACCTGCGTCTACCGCACCCGTTTTGCGGCTCCGGCCTTTGAGGAGGTCAGCCAGCAGGTGTGGCTCCAGTTCGAGGGCGTGAACGCCAGCGCAAAGGTCATTCTGAACGGCACCGAGGCCTGCGTGCACGACGGCGGCTATTCCACGTTCCGCGCCAACATCACCACCCTGCTGCGAGAGGAGAACATCCTGACCGTGGAGGTGGACAACGGTGTCAACGACCATGTTTACCCCCAGAAAGCCGACTTCGTTCTACGGCGGCATCTACCGTGACGTGAGCCTGCTGGTGAACAAAGATCACATTGCACTGGGCCATTACGGCGACACCGGCGTGAAAGATGACGCCCACCCTGTGCAAGGATCACACCGCCGACATCCGGGTGGAGACCTGCCTCGAGGGGGAGGGCACCGTCCGCGTCACCCTGAATGACGCCGAGGGCAACACCGTGGCCGCCGCCGAGGGCGAAAAGACGTCACCATGACCTGGCACACCCCCACCTGTGGCAGGGCGTGAAGGACCCGTACCTCTACACCTGCGTGGTCCGCTTGAGCAGGGACGGGGAAGTGGTGGACAAGTGACCACCCGCGTGGGCCTGCGCAGCTTCTCGGGTAGACCCCAAAGAAGGGCTTTTTCCTCAACGGCCGCCCTACCCGCTCCACGGCGTTTCCCGCCATCAGGACCGCAAGGGTCTGGGCAATGCCATCACCCGGGAGATGCACGACGAGGATATGGCGCTGATCCGGGAGCTGGGTGCAAACACCGTCCGGTTAGCGCATTACCAGCACGATCAGTACTTCTACGACCTGTGCGATAAGTACGGCATGGTGGTCTGGGCTGAGATCCCCTATATCTCCGAGCACCTGCCCAAGGGCCGCCAGAACACCATCGACCAGATGGAAGAGCTGATCTACCAGAACTACAACCATCCCTGCATCGTTTGTTGGGGCGTCTCCAACGAGATCACCATTTCCACCAGGGATAAGGCCGACATGCTGGACAACCACCACATGCTCAACGACCTGTGCCACAAGATGGACCCCACCCGCCTGACCACGCTGGCCTGCTACGCCATGTGCGGCCCGTTCAACCCGGTGGCCCACATCACCGATCTGGTGAGCTGGAACCTCTATCTGGGCTGGTATGTCCCGGGGCTGTTCCTCAACGACCTGTGGCTCAACTTTTCCAGCTGGTGTATCCCAACCGGGCGCTGGGCTTCTCGGAGTACGGCGCGGAGGGAATGCCCAATCTCCACAGTGAGCACCCCGCCGGGGCGACCACACCGAGGAGTATCAGGCAAAATACCACGAGTACATGCTGCTGCTTCGACCGCCACCCGTGGATGTGGGCGACGCACGTCTGGAACATGTTCGATTTTGCGGCGGACGCCCGCGATCAGGGCGGCGAGCCGGGCATGAACCATAAGGGTCTGGTCACCGTTTGACCGGAAGACCAAGAAGGACAGCTTCTACCTCTATAAGGCATGGTGGAGCGATGAGGCGTTCGTCCACATCTGCTCCAAGCGGTTCACCGACCGCACAGAGCGAGATGGAAGTGAAGGTCTACTCCAACCAGAAGTCCGTTGCCCTGTATGCGGACGGCAAGAAGATCGCGGAGCAGACCGGCGAGCACATCTTCAAGTTCAAAGTGCCGCTGCATGGCAAGGTCAAGCTGCAGGCTGTTGCAGGCAAGTGCATCGACACGGCATCGTTCCGTAAGGTGGCACACCCCCAATCCCAGCTACAAGCTGGTCAAGACCAAGTCCAAGAGCGCCAACTGGGTATAAACAAGGACATTCCGCTGTCTGGCGGTTGTTAAAAAAAAAGGAGGAGAACCAATAGAACAAAACCCAAAGTGGGTTTATGGTCGGCTCTCACTGCCTGACCGCGGTCCTGACCATCGCCGCCATCGTGGGCAACATCATCGCAAACCAGTACGCCACCACCATCAACGTTGCTCTGAATGCATCGACCTATCAGATCATTCACGACAGCAGCACACCGGAGGATACCGAGTATTTCAAAAAAGGCTTTGCTTCCGATGAGAGCGTGAGGCTTATGAGGCTGAGCTGTGCGCCACCGGTCGAGGCCGAGGGCGCTGCCCTGCTGAAGAACCAGAACGCTGCCCTGCCTCTGGCACAGGGCGCCAAGGTCAGCCTGTTCGGCCACGGTTCCGTGGACCTGATGTACGGCGGTACCGGTTCCGGCTCTGTCGATACCAGCAAGGCTCCCAACTTCAAGCAGGCTCTGGAAGCTCCCAGGGCATCTCCGTCAACGAGACCCTGTGGGACCTGTACAAGCTCTGACTCCATGATGAGCAAGTACAGCCGCATGACCGGCTTCCATCTCCGATACCCTGGAGGCGAACACCCAGTATGCGGTCAACGAGGCTCCCTGGAGCGCTCTGTCCAGCGCCGAGTCTAGCTTTGCTGAGTACGGCGACGCTGCGATCGTGGTGTTCTCCCGCTCCGGCGGTGAGGGCGCAGACCTTCCCAGCGGCGCCAACGGCACCAGCGACAGCTGGATCTCCGGTCAGGAGGGCGACGGCAACTACCTCGAGCTCTCTGCTGAAGAGCTCGAGCTGCTGAAGAACCTGAAGGCACTGAAGGACAACGGCACCTTCAAGTCCATCGTCGTCCTGATCAACAGCTCCAACGCACTGGAGATGGACTTTCTCAACCCTGCCATCTGCGGCGAGGATTACGGCATCGATGCTGCCATGTGGATCGGCGACGTGGGCCAGACCGGTATCAACGGTGTGGGACAGCTGCTCGCCGGCACTGTGACCCCCTCCGGCTCTCTGGTGGACACCTACCTGTACGACAATCTGGCAAACCCTGCCATGTACAACTTCTACACCCAGGCTTACCCCAACGCAGCAGAGTACAACCTGCTGACCGAAGGTGCTGACGTGCAGGGTATGTACAGTGTCTATCAGGAGGGCATCTACCTGGGTTACCGCTACTTCGAGACCCGTTACGAGGACGTGGTCATGGGCACTGCGAAGTCGGGCGACTATGACTGGGCCAACGACGGTTGCCTATCCCTTCGGCTACGGCGACAGCTACACCACCTTTGCCTACAGCAACTTCAATGTGACCGAGTCTGACGATGCCTTCACCGTCAGCCTGAAGGTCACCAACACCGGCAGGACCTATTCCGGCAAGGAGACCGTCCAGATCTACTTCCAGTCTCCCTACACCGCCTACGACAAGGCAAACGGCATCGAGAAGGCTGCTGCTGAGCTGTGCGGCTTCGCAAAGACCGACGTGCTGGCTCCCGGCGCTTCCGAGGACTGTGACCATCACTGTGCCGAAGAGCGAGCTGCGCACCTACGACGCGAACAACGCCAAGACTTACATTCTGGATGCCGGTGACTACTACTTCACCGCTGGCCACCGATTCTCACAACGCAGTCAACAACATCCTTGCTGCCAAGGGCTACACCGTGGAGGCACCAATGGCCGCATGACCGAGGACGGCGATGCTTCTCTGGTTTACACCTGGACAACGAGGCACTGGATGCCACCACCTTTTCAGCCGGCGCAACCGGCACTGCCATCACCAACCTGTTTGACGAGTCCGACCCCAACAAGAGCAGCAATGCTCCCGGCAGTGTGACCTGGATGAGCCGCTCCGACTGGACCGGCACGGTTCCCACCCAGCCTGCACAGCTCTGACCGCCAACGAGACGCTGGCTGCAAGCCTCGCCTTCACCAAGTACGACGGCATCTGAGGCCAACAGCGTCGAGATGCCCACTCTGGGTGCCAAGAACGGCCTGACCCTGGCTTCCATGATCGGCAAAGGCTTCGATGATCCCGAGTGGAAGACCCTGCTGGATCAGCTGACCTATGACGAGATGGTCAACACCATCACTCTCGGCTTCCACAACACCGCGGCCGCCGCCTCCATCGGCAAGACCGCTACCAAGGACGAGAACGGCCCCAGGGTCTGACCGCTGCCCTGACCGGTGGTTCATCCGCAATGTGCTACACCTCCGAGGACGTCATGGCTGCTACCTTCAATGTTGACCTGATCAACGAAGTCGGCAAGTGCATCGGCGAGGACTGCCTGGCCATGGGTTACTCCGGCCTGTACGGCCCCGGCATCAATATGCACCGCACCGCTTACTCCGGCCGTAACTTCGAGTACTACGCCGAGGATCCGTTGTGGCTGGCACCATCTGCGCTGCCGAGGTGCAGGGCATCCAGTCCAAGGGCGTGTACGTCTACCTGAAGCACGTTGCCCTGAACGACTCCGAGACCAGCCGCCGCGGTGTGAACACCTGGCTGAACGAGCAGACCGCCCGTGAGATCTATCTGGAAGTGGCCGATAAGGCCATCACGGATGGCGGCGCATGGGATGTGATGACCGGCTTCAACCGCTGGGGCGCAACCTGGTGCGGCGCCAACGCCAACCTGCTGACCGGCTTCCTGCGCGAGGAGCTGGGCATGCGCGGCATGTGCATCACCGACTTCTCCGGTTCCAGCCAGTACATGGACCTGGTGGACGGCCTGATCGCCGGTTCCGACATCTGGGACAGCCCGATGCCCAAGATCCACACCACCAAGGCTGCAAACTATGAGAACGATGCCTACATCGTCACTCAGATGCGCAATGCTATGCACCACATCCTCTACACCGTGGTCAACTCCAACGCCATGAACGGCTGGTCTGCAAGCGATACGCTCAAGACCGTGCTGCCCTGGTGGCAGACTGCGATCTATGCACTGATCGCTGTGCTGGCCGTCCTGACCATCCTGTGCGCATGGCAGCTGAGCAAGGCCCTCAAAGCGCAAGAAGGAGCTGGAGACACCGCTCCTGCGGTTGACCAGAAGTAATTCCCGGTCTGCACGATCCTTAACCAACTTCTCATTTCCCCAAGGATCCCCGCAAGAAACCCAAGGCAGCCTGTCCCCCAACAAAAGGCGGGCAGGCTGCCGCTTTTTCAAAGAAAAAAGGAGACACCGCAAATGGGTGAACAAACCGCAAAGGCGCCGGGCCTGAACCGCGCCAAGACCTACCAGCTGGTGCTGTTTCCGCTGAACAACGGCGCAACGAACGTGTACTATGTGCTGGTGCTTTCCTACATCGCCACCTTCGGCAGCAAGGTGCTGGCCCTGTCCATGATCTTCGCCTCGGTCATGGTCACGGGAATGCGCCTGTTCGACGCGATCACCGACCCCATCATCGGCGCGCTGATGGACCGCACCAACGGCAAATTCGGCAAGTTCCGGCCCTTCATGGTCATTGGCAACCTCATCATGGCAGCCAGCATCCTCGCGCTGTACTGCCTGACCCCCGCTCATCCCCGCCAGTGCCATGGTCCTGCGCTATGCGGCTTTCGTGGCTCTGTACGCAGTCTGGGTCATCGGCTACACCTTCCAGACCAGCTGCACCCGCTCCGGCCAGACCGTGTTGACCAATGACCCCAAGCAGCGCCCGCTGTTCACCATCTTCAACACGGTGGGCAGCCTGCTGGGCATGGGTGCCATGCAGTTCTTTGCCCCCATCCTTGCCAAGAACTATGAGGGCGGCTACGCCTCTGCCGGATTCTTCCGCACGCTGGCTCCTGTGGGCATCGTCATCTCCATTCTGCTCACCCTGCTGGCCGTTATCGGCATCTGGGAAAAAGATCAGCCCAAGTACTTTGGCATCGGCGGCGAGAAGACCGAGAAGATCAAAGTAAGCGAGTACATCCAGATCATCAAGAACAATGACCCCATGCAGCGCCTGATGGTGGCCGGTGCCGGCTGCAAGCTGGCACTTTCCATCGCCACCAACACCACCGTGCTCTGTATGCTGTACGGCTGCATGATGGGCAATTACGATGGCCTGTACCTGCCCATGATGGTGCTGGGCTATGTCTGCAGCGTGCCCTTCTTCCTGCTCACCGTCCGCACCAGCCAGAAGGAAGGCCAGAAAGGCCAGCTTGATGAAGTACGTCAGCGTGGCGCTGGTGTGCTATGTGGGCGTGCTGGTGCTGCTGCTGCTCTGGGGCCAAGAGCGATGCCTTCACCCTGTCCATTCTGGGTGAGAACGGCCTTTCCATCAATCTGTACACCATCCTGTTCATCGCTTTCTTCGGCATCGGCTATGGTGCTTACTACGCAACGGCTGATATGCCCATCCCCATGGTGGCCGACTGCTCCGACTACGAGACCTACCGCTCCGGCAAGTATATCCCGGGCATCATGGGCACCCTGTTCAGTCTGGTGGACAAGCTGGTGTCCAGCCTGTCCGCTACCCACCGCAAGGCCCGGGGCCTTGTGTTTGTGCAGAACACAAAATGTGAAAACTGCAAAACCCGATTGACAGCCTGGGCATCCTGTTCTCGGACCCTACCGCCGAGAGGCCGGTCATCCAGGGGCCAACCTGCGCGCTTTGCAGGGCGGTGACCACCGATAAAATCTTTGATTTCGTCCGCGAACTGCGCAAGGATGTCATCATCCTGATGGTGTTCATGACCTACGCCAACGTGGTTTCTCCTACGCCACCGCGGCCCCGGAACACATCGGCGCGTATGTGAAAAAGCATGAAGGGACGCGCTGCGCTAAAACTTGCCATTTTCCCATCCATATAAAATGCCCCCGTCCAGGTCCCTCAACCTGACGGGGCATACTGCTATTCAGAGCAGCCTAGGGAAATACTGCCAAGGGGTCAGGTATTTTGGCTGCGCCTCCGCTCTGCAAACCACCAGACAAGGGCGGCGGCCAATGCGGCCAGGCTGGCTGCAGCGCCCGGCACCACGCCGGGGTGGGTGTAGCGCAGGGTAACGGTGCAATCGCCCTGGGGCAGCGATACGCCAGTAACCCGCCAAACAGCGCCGAGGGCTGCACCTCCCTCACCGTTGACGGTGACGACCCAGTTGTCATCGTAGGCAAAGCTCAGCGCCAGCAGGTCGTTGTCACCGCTGACGGCGCAATGCACATCGATGCGCCCTCCCTCCCGGATGTCGGCATCCACATCCTGCACCTGTTGCCGGGCGGCGGCCAGGGCGGCGTTGTCCAGCTGGTAGATTTGGGTGTTGGTATGGAAAATTTCGTCGTCGGCAATGCCCAGCACCATTGTCACGTGCTGCCCGGCGGTAAAGCTGGGCAGGCAGATGACACCGCCCAGGCTTTCCGGCTCAAAATATTGGGCGTAGAGTTTGCCATCCACCACTACGTCGATGGGCAGCTGCTCCTCGGTGCCGGGGATGGCCATGTAGGCAGGCCCGGTGAGGGGCGCGGCCAAAGTCCACCTGCACGGTGCCTTTATCGGTCACGCTAAAGGTCGGCTCCACGCTGACCAGCGCGGTGTCCGTGCAGCCTGTCAGGCTTTGCAGCATGGCGTTCTGCATGGTAAAGGTATTGTCGGCTGGGGTGCATCCACGTCCACGGACAGGGCATCCTGCCGGGCCAGGTAGGCCAGCGGAAGGCCGCGTCATTCTTATATAAAGTGTAGGCAGAGTCGCAGTCCACCGGCTGCCAGTGCCCGGCCACCGGGCGGCTGCCATCGCTGTACAGCCAGCGGATGCCCAGCAGGCTGTCGGCCACGCCGGTGCTGCCCCAGCCATAGGTGGAGTAACCCACGTAGCCCAGCTGCTCCAGCAGCTCCTTTGGCGGTGCTGGCTTTGGGCTGGAATAGTGGCTGATGCCCCAATAGCCCAGCAGGAAGGGGTCGTTCAGCGTGTGCAGAAAGTTCTTCTCGATGCGGCAATCGCCGTCGGTCTCGGCCTTGGCAGTGGCCACGGCAGCGGCGGCGTTATCGTAAAGGTGGTAAAGTCGGCCAGGTCGAACTGCTCAAACTTGCGCAGGGCCAAAACCGTGTTGGCGCCCAGGTCGGCGGCGGTCAGCAGGGCCGCCGTACCGCAGAGCAGCCGCCGCTTGTTTACAGGCAAAGCGGGCTTTTCAATCAGCAGCCACGCCAGAATCAGAGATAACGTACACAGCCCCGCCGCGGCAACCAGTTTGGTCTTGCTGAACAGCTCCGCCCCGGTGGCCAGGGGATACCCCGCCAGCCAGACCAGCGTCAGCCCGGCGGCCTGCCCCAGGCGCGGCGGCGGCGCTGGGGCCCCGCTTGTCAGCACCCGCGCGGCCAGCAGAATGACCACCGCGCTGAACAAAAAGCTGTACCGGTAGGGGAACCACACCGGCTGCTTCATGCCGTGCCAGATTTGGTCTACACCTTTTTACCCAAAGCTGCCCGCCAGCGCCGCCAGCAGCGCGGCAAAGCCCAGCTTTTCCCGGCGGGGAGCATTGCCGCAAAAAGTACAGCAGCACCAGCGGCACCAGCACCACGCCGCAGTAAATGTTGGGCAGACCGTTGGTGACATCGTTCCAGAAAAAGTTGCCGAAGAACAGCCGGTAGGGGAGTTGTAATAAATTAAACTGGGGCGTCAGGCTGAAGGTGAAATCAAACAGCCCGCCTTTGCTTTCCTGCACTTCCAAAAGCACCGGCAGCAAAAAAGAAGAAGCTCAGCCCTGCCGCCAGCACGCCGCTGGCCGCAAAGGCGGCGAAGCGGCGGCAAACCGTCCCTGCCCCCGGCTGGGCCACAGGCACAAAAAGTACAGGATGCTGAACAGACACACCGGCCAGGCAATATAAAAGTTGAGCAAAATGCAAAGGAAGACCAGCACCGTAAAGCCCCAGTGGCGGCCCTGGCGCATCAGGTCATCCAGTGCAGCCAGCACCAGCGGCAGCAGCCAGACCACATCCATCCAGATGATGTTCTGGTTGTACACGATGCAGAACGCGCAGAAGGCATAGCACTGCCCCAGCACTGCAAACAATGGGTCTGCCTTGGCAAAGTGGCGCTGCAAATACCAGCAGAACGCTGCCGCCGTGACCCCGGTGCGCAGCAAAAATAGCAGCCCCGCCGCCTGGGGCACCATGCGGGTAGGCAGCAGCAAAAACAGCAGGTTAAAGGGACTGTTCATGTAGTAGGCGAACAGCCCCAGGGTGCTGCCGCCCGCCAGCTTGCCGAAACTGTAAAAGAAGCCGCCCTGTTTGACCCGCGCCCACATATCGGTGATGTAGTTTACGTACAGCCCGCGCAGGTCGCCGGTAAGCACGGTGCCGGTGCCAAAGGGCCACCAGCCCAGACAAAAAATAGACCGCCGCCATCAACAGGCAGCCGTCCCCCCAAATGCCGCCAAAGTCAGCGGCCAGTATTTTTCTTTTCCACGATGTATCCTCTACTATAAAAATGTCGCAGCTTTGTAATGGCTCCTCTCGGAGGGAGACTTTCGCGGCATCCCGCATTTAACCTACCGATTATAGCACGTCCCGCACTGCAAAACATGAAATATTGGTGAACACCCTGTAAAAATGCGGATGACCTTTTCAACCTTGCGGAACAACGTTGAAAGCCTGGAATAAATGCTGTATAATGACTTTATAAAAAATTAGCAACAAAAGCGATGAAGGCTATCCTTATATAGAGAAATGGAGAAAAACCCTATGGCAACGATGGAAGATGTGGCAAAGGCGGCAAAAGTTTCTCGCGCGACAGTATCGAGAGTGCTTTCCAATTACCCATCTATAAAGCCGGAAACCCGCCAGCAGGTCATGTACTGGGTACGAGAGCTGCATTATGAGCCAAACCAGGTGGCGCAAAACCTTGCAGGGACACCACACCAATCTGATTGGTGTGCTATTTTCGGACCTTTCCAACCCGTTGTATGCGGCACTTTCTACAGCAATCATCCGGGAGGCGGAGCGCGAGGGATACAGCGTGATCGTGGGGGGGATGCCCAGCGGAACGTGCCCGGGAAGTGAACATCATCAACAGCTTCAAGCGCCGAAAAGTGGACGGCATTATTGTGCGTGCCATCGGCCGCCCTAACGAGAAACTGTATAAAGAACTGTCAATCCCAATGGTCAGCCTGTATAAGGTGATTGGGCATAAAACATTATCATCAGCTCCGAAGAAGGCGGTGCCCAGGTGGCGCATCATTTTTACGGCACAGGCCGGGTGCGTGTGGGGTATTTGGGCCTACCAGTGCCCTCTATGGTAACGACAAGCTGGCAGGTTTGCAGGCAGGGCTGGATTCTTGTGGGCTGCAGATTGAAAAAATCTTGCCCTGCAACCAGCATGAAACCGCCGAGAACCAGAAAGCTTATCAGATTTTTACAGAATATCTGCAGGAAAATGACCTCCGCGCAGTGAATGCCTGGTTTGCGCACAGTGATATTGCCGCCAGCGATATTATCCGCGCGCTGATGGGAACATGGTGTACAGGTCCCCAGGAGGTGAGCGTCTGTGGATACAATGATACCCTGCTGGCCCGCAAAATGATTCCATCGCTTACTTCCGTTGCATCGCCTGTTGATGAAATGGCACGCAATGCCATTTCTTTACTCTTGAAAGAAATCCGCGGTGATGACGGGACGGAAAACGTTTACCTGGCCCCGCACCTGCTGATTCGGGAGTCATCCTTGTCAAAATAGACAAATGAACGCTCGCGTTCATAGCCAAAAAGAGAGAAAACAACGTGGATTGGTTGACAAAGCACAAAAATGGTGTTATGTTGTGAACGAAATGAACGCGCGTTCATAGTTGCAAGGCTACGTTCATGAACCGGAAATGCACGCAGCAAAAAATGGACACAACCAAAAATGGGAGGAAACCATGAGTAAAAGAAAGAGATGTTGCAGAACAGATCCTGCAACACATCGGCGGAAAAGAAAAATGTTGTCAGTGCAGAACATTGCGCAACGCGTCTGCGCCTGATCCTGAAAGATGATTCTCGCTTTGATAAAAAGCAGATCGAAGCCATTGATGGGGTGAAGGGCAGCTTTAAGGCTGCTGGCCAGCATCAGATCATCCTGGGCACCGGCTTTGTTGATAAGGTCTATGCACAGTTCATGGAGATTGCTAACTTCCAGGAGGGGGAGCTGAAGACTAAGGCAGAAGCCACCGCAGGGAACATGAACTGGTTCCAGAAGGCATCCCGTCTGCTGGGTGATGTGTTCCTGCCCATTATTCCCATCCTGGTTGCTACCGGCTTGTTTATGGGCGTACGCAGCCTGATCATCAACCTAGGCGTAACGTTGGACCCCACGGCATTGACCCTTTCCCAGGTGCTGATCGATACGGCATTCGCCTTCCTACCAGCCTTGGTCACCTACTCGGTCATGAAAAAGTTTGGCGGTTCCCCGGCACTGGGCATTGTCATCGGCCTGATGCTGGTTGCTTCGCAGCTGCCCAACGCCAACCAGGTGGCTGCCGGTAAGGTGGAGCCAATCTACCTGTCCCTCGGCGCGCTGTCTGTGCCAATCGTTGGTTATCAGGGGTCGGTCCTGCCCGCCCTGGTGCTGGGTATCATCGCGGCCAAGATTGAAAAGGCTTTGAAGAAAGTCGTGCCGGATGTCCTGGATCTGATCGTTACTCCTTTCGTCACGCTGCTTTGCAGCATGGTCATTGGCCTGATCGTGATCGGCCCCATCATGCACGTTGTGGAGCAGGGCCTGCTCATCGGCGTACAGGCACTTATGAACATTCCCTTCGGAGTAGGCGGCTTCATCGTGGGTGCCCTGCAGCAGGTAGTTGTTATCACCGGCCTGCATCATACCTTCAAAACGCTGGAAATTGAGTTGCTGGCCAACACCGGTGCAAACCCCTTCAACACGCTGACCTGCGGTGCTATCGTGGCACAGTGCGGTGCTGCAGTAGCTGCTGCCCTGAAGCTGAAGGATAAGAAGCAGAAGTCCTCTACCTGTCCGAGGTCCTGCCTGCTTCCCTTGGCATCACCGAGCCGCTGATCTTCGGCGGCAACCTGCCTCGCCTGACTCCTCTGTCTGCGCCTGCGTGGGGGCGGCGGCTGTGCTGGTGCTTTCTCCTCCATCATGGGCCTTGCTGCAACGGGCATGTCCCATCACGGCAATCCCCGGTATGCTGCTTTTACCTGAACGGCCAGCTGCCCCAGTATCTCATTGCCTGTGCAATCGGCTTTGTGGTTGCCTTTGTGCTGACCACGGTATTTTACAAGCCGAAAAGAAAATTGAAAACTTACGAAAGTGAGCGTGCATAAGGATGGAACGCTTATACAACAACATTCAGCTGCCGGATGTCTGGCCACCGAAAAATAAGGGACGACCCTGGACCAACCGCTGGAAGTGCCCTATCTCTCCCAGAAGCCGGATATCATTGATATTCGGGTGGGCCGTCAGCTCTTTGTGGATGACTTTCTGATTGCGGAAACCGACCTTGTCCGGGTAGAAGGCAAGCCGGAGACCCAGCCCCAGCCGCTTTTTGCAGCCGGAGACCGAGATGGAACTGAACAGCGGGTACTGCACCTGCGCCTGTCCCTTCAACGGCGGTGTCTTTTTATGATCCCCAAAGTGCGGCCTACAAAATGTGGTATCAGGCAGGCTGGTTCGATGGCAGCGCCTATGCGGAAAGCAAGGATGGCCTGCACTGGAAACGTTTGCATGAGTTGGACCCCAGCTGCAGCAGTGACCGTGTTCTGCCCCGCGTATCGGGCCAGATGCGCGATGGTGATGCTGTGTGGCTGGATCTGCAAACTGCCAACGAAGCAGAGCGCTATAAGATGCTGGCGTTTTACCGTTGCTTTGATGGGACTATCGGTATTATCCGTTTAAACCTAAACATGCCCACGATGACCCGACCTCGGTCCCGCCGAAAGAGATCACGATGCTCTATGCCTCGCCCGACGGCCTGCATTGGACCCCGAAAGGGGGAGACCGGCCCCAGCGGCGATAACACGACCTTCTTTTTACAATCCGTTCCGCAAAAAAGTGGATCTACAGTATGCGCACCTTCTCCACACTGGACAGCCGTGTGCGTGTGCGTGGTTACTATGAGACCGATGACCTCTTTGCAGGAAAGGATTGGAAAAGCGGAGGATGTAAGCTTCTGGTCCCGTACAGACATCTATGACCGCCGGACCCGGACCTGGGTTACTACACACAATTGTATAACCTGGATGCGGTTGGGTACGAAAGTGTCATGCTTGGCATGTACTCGGTCTTTATGGGGCCGCCTAACTTCGTAGCGGAAAAGACCGGCCTGCCCAAGATCAATGACTTGAAACTGATTCAGCCGGGATGGCTTCCATTTTTCTCGTGGCTCCTACAGCAATTTCTTGTCATCCTCCCGCCAGAAAGGCAGCTGGGACTACGGCTACCTGCACCGGCCAATGGCATCTGCACGGTAGCAGGGGATAAGCTGCATTTCTACTCTGCTTTTTCGGGTGCATCACCGCATTTTTGGCAGCCACAAATATTCCGGCGGTGCGGTGGCTGGAGTTTGGCGGCAAGCTGTTTGATGACTACCACGCCTCCCGCGTGCTGCCCGGCTTCCAGCCGGATTCCAAGCTGCAGATGCTGCTCCAGCTGAAAGACCAGGCGGAGATCGTCATCGTCATCAGCGCGGAGGACATCATCAGCAGCAAGGTCCGCGGTGATTACGGCATCACCTATGATCTGGACGTGCTCCGCCTCATCGACGCGTTCCAGGGCGTTGGCCTGTTTGTGGGCAGTGTCTGCATCACCATGTACACCGCCGCCCCGAGGTGGAGCAGTTTGAGCAGCGGCTCAACGGGCTGGGCATCCGGACGTTCCGCCACTACAAGATCCCCGGCTACCCCAACGATGTGGCCCGCATCGTCAGCGACGAGGGCTACGGCAAGAACGAGTACATCGAGACCCAGCGCCCGCTGGTGGTCATCACAGCCCCCGGCCCCGGCAGCGGCAAAATGGCCACCTGTCTGTCCCAGCTGTACCACGAGTACAAGCGAGGCGTCAAGGCCGGTTACGCCAAGTTTGAAACGTTCCCCATCTGGAACATTCCCCTCAAACACCCGGTCAACCTGGCCTACGAGGCCGCTACCGCCGACCTGAACGATGTGAACATGATCGACCCGTTCCATCTGGAGGCCTACGGCAAGACCGCTGTCAACTACAGTCCGGGAGCACCTCGAAGGGATGAACCTTTTGCTGAGGAAGTTACTGTAATAGTTGTATATGTCGTACAAGTCGTACACTTCGTAATTATCGTAATATTTCGTTATTACTGTCATATTATATTCGTCATATTCGTTACGGTTATTGGGTGACGAATATGACGAAAAGAACGATTGTAACGAATATGACGAATATAACGGTAATTTTACATTAGATAATATCTACATTCAGCCCCTCCCCTGCGAGGGGGCTGTTTTTATCGTAACTTTATTTCACTTGACTGTTTTGCAGCTGAAAATCTGAATGTTCTTTGTGCAAAAAGCGAAAAACATAAGCAAAACCGTCATTTTGCCGTTTTATCTAAAATTTTGTTTCAAACACTTGACGTTTTCGTGAAAAAAGAGTACAATTAAAACATAAGATCACCGGCGAGGAAACGGTGACCACAAACCACAAAATCGAAGGGAGAACACAACACATGAAAAAGCTTGTTGCACTTACCATGGCTACGGCTATGACCCTCTACATCACCATCCAGGCTCTCGGCGCCAACAAGGATATGCTCGAGGCCGCCGGCGCACTGCCCTCGACGTGGCGAAGATCCAGTCGAAGGCTGGACCTACATGAGGAGTTCCTCGAAGTCATCAAGAACGGCACCACCGATGACTGCTTCGGCTTCGTGTTCGCCAACTCCGGCGTCACCGCGTCCGACTTCCTGAACATCTTCGGCGTCGCCGCGGGTCTGAACAACGCGTTCACCGACGATCTCAAGTATGCCTACACCTCCAGAGAACATGCTCAAGCTGCTCGAGGCCGTGGAAAGATGACCAAGTCCGGCTACATGCCCAACTACGGCATCGAGGCCGGCCAGCGCATGGTCATGTGCCAGCAGGGCAAGGCCATGATCTTCGGCAAGGCCATGCCGCTCTTCGAGAACAACATCAACAAGAACAACGCCGCTCTTGAGGCCAACGACGGCACCGCCGTGGAAAACTCCATCCCCGTGAACTACGCGTTCCTGCCCGTTCCGACGATGGAAGGCGCGGAAGCCTCCTGCTTCGGCTCCGTGGACGGCCTGATCGCCCTCCGCAACAACAAGACCACCGACGAGCACCTCAAGAACGTGTGCCTGTTCCTCGACTACATCTCCTCCGGCGAGCGCATCGCTGCCGTTGACCAGACCCTGCTTCTCGAGCCCGTCTGCCAGACCGGCCGCGACGCTTACGTCTCCCCGAAGGCCTTGACGAGGGCAACGTTGCCTCCGCCGCCCGCTGCATCGGCCTTGTCGTTGCGCCTCCCGCCGGTGTGACCGCCGAGCAGAGCGCTTCTGCCAAGACCATCATGGACGAAGTCATCGTTCCGAAGTTCCAGGCTCTCCTTGCCGGCGAAGCCACCGCGCAGGAAGTCTATGACGCTGTCTGCTCCGCTGCTACCGAGGCGTTCGGCGCCGACGGCTGCGTCTCCGGCGCTCTCTAAGCGTTGGTTTATCTCCGCAAATAACGCATAACCACTCTGCCCCGCCCGGCATGGCCGGGCGGGGCAACTTTTCATCCCGAAGCAATGCTTCGGGATGAGGTGGCTGCGGCTCGCCGCAGCGCACCCGCTGCGAGAGCACGTTTGCGAGCCGAGAGGACTCCGACGCACATGTCGCCGGAGAAAATGATCTCATTTATTTTGCTCCTGCGGGAGCAAACTCTGCGAGGCTTTGATAAAGCCGCGTTTGATTCGATTCGTGGAGGAAAGACTATGAGCAAAGCCAGAGGAAGAACGCTTGCCGATCGCCGGTTCCGGTTCACCAGCGAGGATCGGTGGGGCTATTTCTTCATATTTGTTGCCATGGTGGTGTTCGTGACGTTCACGCTCTACCCCGTGGTCAGCGCCGTGCGCACGAGCTTTCTGAAGTACAAGCCCTTCGGCTCGGAATTCATCGGGCTGAAGAACTATATCGACACCTTCAAAAGCGCGCTCTTTTATAAAGCGGTGAAGAACACCATTGTGTACACGGCCGTCGTGGTTCCTCTGTCGCTGCTGATCGCCTTCTCCATAGCGATCATGATATTGCCGTTCAAAAAGAAAAACGCAGTCGCTTTTCAAGTCCGTTTACTATCTGCCCGGCATCGCCTCGGGCGTGGCGCTCTCGGTCGTGTGGCTGTGGCTGTACGACTCCTCGCCGGACGGCCTTTTCAATCAGGTGCTGATGTTCTTCGGCATCCCGTCGCAGAACTGGCTCTCCAGCTCGAAAACGTCCATGCTCTCGCTGATGCTCATGGCGATCCTCTCCGGACAGGGCAGCAACATCATCATCTACATAGCCGCGCTCCTCGGCATCGACAACAGCTACTTTGAAGCCGCCGAGCTCGACGGCGCAACGTTCTTCCAGAAGGTGCGCTATATTGTCTTCCCGCTCGTGAAGCCGACGACGCTGTTCCTTCTCGTAACGGGTATCATCGGCTCGTTCCAGGTGTTCCAGAACGCCTTTATGATGACCGGCGGCGGCCCGGACTCGTGCTGCCCCTGTCCATTCATCTGGCGGTGCTGTCCATCAACACCTTCTTTCCAGCTGGAAACAACTTCTTCTGGCCTTTCCTGTCACCTCCTCCAAAGATGCCATGTATACCATTCAGGTCGGCCTGAAGCAGTTCAAGTTTGCTAACACCACGCTGTTTGGCCCCATGATGGCCGGTGCCTCATTTCCGCCCTGCTCCATGTTCATCCTGTTCTTCTGCCTGCAGAAGCTCCTCGAGGGCGTTACGGTCGGTGCTGTCAAGGGCTGATACCATGATACGTAATGCTGTCCCGGCGGACCACGCTGCCCTGCTGGCCCTCCAGGCAACGGGCCCCCGAGCAGGGGGTATGCGTCCTGCCCGGACGATGAAGTGGGACCGGCTGCCGTTCCGCCACCCGTATTTTTCCTATGAATATACCTTTGTAAGGGCAGAACAGGGGAGCGGTCGCCTTATCTGCGGCTGTGTGGGAAACGACATCCCCATGGGCGCGAGCGCGGCTGTTCACCTGCCTTTGCGGCAGACCCCGCCTGGGATACGCCCGAAACCACGGTGCAGTTGTTGGATGCGCTGAAGAAGCTTTCCGTGTCGCGGGCAAAAACCGCCAGCGCCGTGACCTTCTTCAACCCCATGCACCTACCCTGGTCATTCCTCGGCTCGCCGGGGCATGAACACAACAACATGCCCGGCATTGCCACCGACTTGCTCCCTCTTGCATGAAAGAATCGCTGGCCCACGGTTACACTGAAACCACCCAGGAAACTGGCTGCGATGTACCGAACTTTGACGGACTATGATTCCGCCGGAGATCCGCGCACTGAACACCGCACAGCCGCCGAAGGCTGCACCTCGCCCTGTATGACCCTTCAACCGCCACCACGGGCTGGACGCCATGTTGCAAGCTGGATAACCCGGACTGACGGTCTGGGTCACAGCCGCCGCCCGCGATGGCCTCTGGCCTGCCGGTGGCTTTGGCAGGGAACACGGTGGCCGAGCCCAGAAAATCTGTTTACTCCGGAGCCTACCGGCCGGGGCTTCTTTTGTGGCATCGGCATCGCGCCGCAGTACCAGCACCGCCACCTGGGCAAGCTGCTTTTTCTTCGCCTGTGTGCGGAGGAAAACGCGCCGGGGCAGTCTATATGTCACTGGTTCACCTGGCGTGGCCAACCCGGCACGTCGCATCTATGAAAGCGCTGGTTTTACCTCGGTAACCCTTTATGCAATTAAGCAAACGCTATGATGTACAAACAAACAGCTTTTACAGCGACGCTCCCGCTTTTGCGGAGCAATCTCATCGTCTTTGTCGGTGTGGCCGATACCTTTATGGTGTCCTACGCAGGCGAGGCCGTTGTCTCCGGCGTGGCGCTGGTGGGATACCATCAGCTTCCTGATCACTGCTGTGTTGCTTTGTGCACCGGCGGCGCGGTGGTGGCCAGCCAGTACCTTGGCAGCGGCGACCGGCAAAAGGTCGCGCCGGACAGGCCGCTTATTGCTGGGTGGTGCCCTGCTCATCGGACTTGTTATCTTAGCAGGTGTTGAGCCTGGCCCTGCGGCTGATCTTCGCAATGTGGAGGCGGACGTCATAAAGTCGCGACTACTTCCGCATCGTGGGGTCAGTTACCCGTTTTTGGCGGTGTACAGCGCTATTACCGCGCTCTACCGCAGCCAGGGCAACAGCATGATCTCGATGGTCTCCAGCCTGGTCGTCAACCTCATCAATGTGCGGTAACTCTGGTTCATCCGGCATTATGGGGTTGGGTGCAGCGGTGCAGCGGCTGGCAACGGCGCTCTCCCGCGGGGTGGTGTGTTTGCTGCTCTGCGCGCTGGTGGCCCACAGCGGCATGCTGCACGACCCCGGCAATCGTAACGTGCTGGCGGATTGCCGCAGCCTTTGACCGGCAAGATGCTGGTGCATCGGTGTGCCCACAGGTGTCGAAAGCTCGTTGTTCAGTTTCTTAGCGTTGCTGGTCCAGCAGCTCTACGCCCGCTGGGCACAGTGGCGCTGGCGGCCAATGCCGCCGCAGGGGGCGCTCTCTCCTGTATTGCCACGCTGCCGGGCGGTGCTATCAATCTGGCCATGCTGCCGTCATGGGGCAGGGCCATCGGCATAGGCCTGACGAAGCCCGCCGCTTGGGCCGCAAGCTGCTGGCCATCGCCTACGTGCTGATGCTGGGCACCAACCTTTCGTTTACATCTTCCTGCCGCAGCTTTTTTCGGGTCTGTATGGCCTGACCGCCGAGACCACCGCCGTGGTCCACGACCTGCTGCTGTGGCACTGCATTTTGCCTCGCTGTTCTACCCGGCCGGTTCTGCATCCCCTGCGGCGCTGCGCGCTGCCGGAGATGTGCGCTACCCCATGGTCATCAGCGGCGTCGATGCTGGTCTTCGCGTCGGGCTAAGCTTCGTCTTTGTGCGGGGCTTCGGCCTGGGTGTGGTCAGCATCTGGATGGCTTTTCGTGGATTGGGGCTTTAGGGCCGTGCTGTTCGGCCTGCTTCCCACTCCAATATCTGGCAAAAAAAAACTACTATGGGGCAGCATCACACAATTCCCGCCCTTCGGGCTTAAGCACCGCCCGGCGGCTGCGGCACGCCATCTGCGTTACAAAAATGCTCGAGAATACACAAAGTATTCTCTGCGCTTTTGCTTAGCAGCTGGCGCACCTCGCTCGCCGTATCGGCACTTAGAATTGTGTTCTGCCGCCCGAAAATACTACTGCAAAAGAAATCAAGGGGACCGTTATGGTTGAACTCAAACGAATCCCGACCGAACAACGCAACGAAGCTACGGCCCATATCGACCGTATGTCCACGTTGAGATGGTACGGCTGATCAATCAGGAGGATCACAAGGTGGCCGACGCTGTCGGCCGCGAGGCACAGCACATCGCCCGGGCCGTGGACATCATCACCGGCCATATGAAGCAGGGCGGACGGCTCATCTACGTGGGCGCCGGCACCTCCGGCCGGTTGGGTATCCTCGATGCTGTCGAGTGCCCGCCCACCTACTCCACCGAGCCGGGTTGGTGCAGGGCCTCATCGCAGGCGGCACCCCGGCCATCTTCCGTGCCGTCGAAAGGGGCCGAGATGATCCCCGACCTGGGCCGCAAGGATCTGGAAGAGATCCACCACACCAAACAGGATGTGCTGGTGGGCATCGCCGCCAGCGGCCGCACGCCCTATGTCATCGGCGCTATGGAGTATGCCAAGTCCCTGGGCGGCGTGACCATCGGTGTGACCTGCTGCCCTGGCAGCGAGATCGACACTCTGGCCGAGGTGGGCATCGCACCCGATGCCCGGCCCCGAGGTCGTGACCGGCTCTACCCGCATGAAGAGCGGCACGGCCCAGAAGATGATCTTGAATATGCTGTCCACCGGCGCGATGATCCGGCTGGGCAAGGTGTACGGCAACCTGATGGTGATGTGAAGCCCACCAACGAAAAGCTCGTCCGCCGCTGCGTGTCCATCGTCTGCGCGGCTGCCAGGTGACGAAGCCACCGCTACCGCTGCGCTGGAGCAGTGCGGCTATCATCCCAAGATCGCCATCGTCATGCTGCTGTGCGGCTGCACCGCCGAGGAAGCCGAAGCGCCTGGCCCGAAAAAAGACGGCTATATCGCCCGGGTGGTGGGCGATGCCCGCCCTGCGCTGCGGCGCGGACAGGCTGGGAGAGTATAAACATCTGTTTAAAGATGCCCGCGTGGGTCTGGTCACTACGCCCACGGGCCCACAAGTGACGGCCGCTCACCATTGCCGCCTTTGCAGCAGGCCGCTGATCTGCGTGTCCTGCTTGGCCCCGAACATGGTGTGCGGGGCGACGGCGCGGCAGGGCGTTCATCCCCCAGTATACCGACGCCGCCACAGGCCTGCCGGTGTTCAGCCTCTATGGCAAAGACTCCAAGCGGCTGACCCCCGCCATGCTGGAAACTTTTGATGTGTTGGTGTATGATATACAGGATGTAGGCAGCCGGTACTACACCTTCCTCTCCACGCTGGCCTACCTCATCGAGGATTGCGCTAAAAGCAGGCAAGCGGCTGGTGGTGCTGGACCGCCCCGACCCACTGGGCGGAGAGATCATCGAGGCACAACTTTGCGCCCCGGTATGGAGAGTTTTGTGGGCTGCTATCCGCCCCCTCGCTACGCCCTGACCATCGGCGAGTTTGCCCAAATGGTCAACGCCGAGCAGCACTTTTGGCTGCGACCTTACCGTCGTACCCTGCACCGGCTGGCAGCGCGGCCAAAGCGCCCCGGCCTGGGGCACGCCGTGGATCATGCCCAGCCCCAACATCCCCAACTACGAAACGGCTCTGCTCTACGTAGGCACCTGCCTGTTTGAAGGCACCAATGTCTCCGGGGCCGCGGCACCGCTGCCCTTCGCCGTCATCGGTGCGCCCTATATCCATGATGCCGAGGCGCTGGCGGCGGCTTTTAACGCCCGCGCCCTGCCAGGTATCTGCGCTACGCCGTACTATTTTACCCCGACGTTCTCCAAACATCAGGGCCAATTGTGCGGCGGCGTGCACCTGCACGTGCTGGATGCCGACGCCGTGCGCCCGCTTTCGGCAGGCCTGCACCCTGCTGGAACTCATCCGGGATACCTGCCCAATGACTTCTGCCCTGCTGCCCCCGCATACCGAGGGCGGCCGCCCCGCTATCAGCCTGCTGGCAGGCCATCCCGGGGTTTAAGAACGCCTGGACTGGACGGCGAGCTTATCAAAGCCCAGGCCCCGGACGGCCGCCTTTGCCGCCCGCAAAGCGGCCTACCACCTATATTAACGGGTACTTTTATGCGTCATTGCAAATGACCCTGCAGGAGAAAAACTGGGCCAGCGATTGGCCGCGGGCTTTCAGGGGTTAGAGCCGCCGGAAGAATTTCTGCGGCTTATCAAAAATATAAAGGTCGGCAACATCATTTTTCCGCCGCAATATCCAGGATGGCCCCAGCTGAAAAGGCTCTGCGCCACCCCTGCGCAAAAGTGGTGGAGGAAGAGACCGGCGTGACGCCCCTTCATCACCATCGACCAGGAGGGGCGGCGTTGTCACCCGCCTGCCGGAGAGTGAGGTCAACATCCCCCCGGCGCCATGGCGGTAGCCGCCACCGGCAACCCCGCAACGCCTACGATATGGGCCTGCTGACCGCCCAGGAACTGCGCAGCTGCGGCGTGGATTTCAATCTGGCCCCGGTCATGGACATCAACTGCAACCCGGACAACCCGGTCATCGGCGTGCGCAGCTTACGGCGATACGCCGGAGCGTGTGGCCGAATACGGCAGCCAGATGGTGCGCGGCCTGCTGGACGGCGGCGTCTACTGCTCGCTCAAGCATTTTCCCGGCCATGGCGATACGGCGGTGGATTCCCCACCTTGGCCTGCCTGCATCGACCGCAGCTTTGACGAGCTGATGCAGCGGGAACTGAAACCGTTTATTGCGGGCATTGAAGCCGGTGCACCCGCCGTGATGACCACCCCATCCTCTTTCCGCAGATCGAGCCGGAGCACATCCCCGCCACCATGTCCCGCCGCATCATGACGGGCCTCCTGCGGGAAAAAGCTGGGCTTTGGCGGCATCATCATTTCCGACTGCATGGAGATGGACGCCATCAAAAAAGTTCTACGGCACGGTCAACGGCGTGCTGGCTGCCATGAAAAGCCGGTGTCGACCTGGTGTTCGTCTCCCAGACACCCGCCCTGGCCGCCGAAGCAATGCAAAATGCCCGCCGTGCCGCCGAAAACGGCGAGCTGGATCTGGCCGAACTGATGCCAGCGTGCAGCGCATGCTGGATGCCAGCAGTGCGCTGCCATGCAGCCCAAAACGCTGGGCGATGAAGCCGCCTGCCGCGCCCGTGCCGAGGAGTGCGCGCCGCGTCCATCACCGCCGTACACCTGCCCCCGGGGCGGCATGCCCGCCTTGGGCGACAACCCTGTTCTGGGCTGCGCCGACTACCGCAGCACCATTGCTCCAACGCCGAATCCAGCGCTTCACTTTTCCCGAAGAAATGCGCCGCCATGCGTGGACAAAGGCACCGCGCTGGTTACCGACAAAGACCCCGGCGACGCTGAAATTGCCGAGGTCGTATCCCAGGCTGCGGCCCACAGCTGCATCGTGCTGGGCACCTACAACGGTCATATCCTGCAAGGCCAGCTGCGCCTGGCTAAAGGCCCTGGCCGCCACCGGCCTGCCGATGATCTTTAGTTGCGCTGCGCAACCCCTACGATTGCGCAACATGCCCGACCATGTGGCCGCGCTGGCCGGTGGGAGTACACCGCCCGCTGTTTGACGCCCGTGGCCGGTGCTGAACGGCAACCGCTCGGCCCACGGGCAAGCCGCCGCTGCTTACCCTGACAAAGGCGGCGGAATAATGGCACACCACTGCAAATTGAGCAGCGCTCGGAAACACTGGGCGGACAAAGCATCTTCCACGTCGTTTTTGCCTGAGGCCGGCGACCTGGATTTACATACGGCCCCGGTCATCTATCTGCTCCACGGGGCGGGGACAACGGCACAGGCTGGCTGCGCTTACACCGCCGGAGCGCTGCGCCACCGAGAAGGGGTTGGTCCTCATCATCCCCGGCGTAGGCAACAGCTGGTACACGGATATGGCCAGCGGTGTACAGGCGTTTACCTGCGTCACGCAGGAATTGCCCGCCGTCTGCCGCCGTATGTTTGCCTGACGCAGCAGCGCGAAAAAAAACGCATGTCATCGGCCTTTCCATGGGTGGTTATGCGGCGCTGAAACTGGCGTTGACCAATCCGTATAGTTATACGACCTGTACTGCACTTTCTGCTGCGGTCCGCCCGAGCAGGTAGTCAAAAGCCCCGATTGGCCCTTGCCGCCTGCCGCCGCCCGTGCGGTGTTTCGGCCCCGGCATTGACCACGGCGAACTGCCGCCCCAGGCCAACCTGTGGCAGCTGGCCGCCAGTGCCGACCCTGCCGCCCTGCCTGCCATCCGCATGGTCTGCGGCGAACAGGACGCCCTGCTGCCCGCCAACCGGGAATTCCACGCGCTGCTGCAAAGCAAAGGTATCGCCCACACGTTTGAAACAGCCCCGGTGCCCATACCTGGCCGTTCTGGGATGCCCAGCTCAAACGCGCCCTTTGACCAGATCTTCCCATAAAAAAGGCTCCCCCGCAAGGGGGGGAGCCTGAATAGGTTGCGCACTTTTTTTGCCCCCTCTGCGGGGAGCCTTTTAGAGTTACCGATGATCCACCCTGTGCGACATACAAATCTGGTAGCTGCTCTCCAGCGTGCCCTGTATCGCCGCGTAATCCTGGCTGGCCAGCACGGTAAACAGCGCATCCACCACCATCAGCTGCGCCAACCGGCTGCTCATCGCGCCGCTGCGCACATACACTTCTTTCGACGATGTGTACAGCAGCAGCTTGCACCCCGCACTCAGCGGGGACTTGCTGTAATGGGTAATGCCAATGGTATGGCACCCGCTGGCCTGCACGGCCTCAATGCCTGCAAGATCTCCTGCGTCTTGCCGGTGTTGGAAATAAACACCGCTGTATCGTCCTTTGTCAGCGTGGCACTGTAGCTTAACTGCACATGGCTGTTAAAATTGAAAATGGCGTTTTTGCCAATGCGCAGCAGCTTGTCGCACAGGTCCGAGGCCACCAGCCCAGAGGCCCCCATACCAAACAGCTTGATGGATTTGGATTGCAGCAGCCAATCTGAGGCCGTCTGGTAGGCGGCGGGGTCCATCAGCTTGGAGGTCCGCTGCAGCGCCTGCAAACTGGCCGCCGTCACGTTCTGCAAAATTTCCTGGGCGCTTTTGCCCTCCCGCAGGTCAGAAAAATGTACGGTCGGGTCCACTTCCACCTGGGGTTCAGCGCTGTATTGCAGGTAGAGCTGCTGGCGCATGTCCTTCAACCCGGTGTAGCCGATCTCCTTGCACAGCCGCACCCAGGCCGCCGAGCTTACGCCGGATTGCCGCGCCAACTCGGCAATGGGGATGCTGTACAGCTCCCGCGTGTGGGCCAGCAGATAATCGGCCGCTTTCTGGCAGGTTGGGCTCAGCGCGCTGTGGAGCTGCTGCGCACCCGTACTTCTACATTAGTCATGCAGGGTCTCTCCTTCCTATGCCTTTACAGGCTCAGCTTGCCCATCACAACAGGGTGGGCCGCGCCGGTGGCGCTGGGGGCGTTGTTGCAGCGGCCGTGCAGCATCTCATTGGCCAAAATCGCAAAGGCAACGGCCTCCCTTGGCGTCGCTGTCCAGGCCCAGGGCCTCGTTGGTCACCACTTCGCAGCCGGGCAGGCCCGCCTGCAGCAGTTCCATCAATACAGGGTTGTGGCTTCCGCCGCCGCCCACGATCAACCGCTCCGGCTTCTGCGGGCAGTGGTGCTCCACCGCCAGGCAGATGCTCTCGGCGGTAAAGGCCGTGGCCGTGGCGATCTTATCGTACCCGGTCAGCCCCAGCTCCTCGCCCCTTGCGCCACAACGCATCCACAAAGGCGGCGCTGTAATGCTCACGGCCGGTAGTCTTGGGCGGGCCAGCCGCAGGTAATCGTCGCTGTCCACTAAATACCGCAGCAGTTCGGCACTTACCTGCCCCTGCCGTGCCAGCTTGCCGCCGTCGTCGTAGCGCAGCGCGCCGTTCGTTACCCGCGCGGCCAGTGCATCGATGACCATGTTGCCCGGGCCGGTGTCAAAAGCCAGCGTGTCCGCCAGCGCACCGCCCGCAGGCAGCACGGTAATGTTGCCAATGCCGCCAATGTTTTGCAGCGCCACGGTGCGGTGCTCCTCGCGGTATAAAAAGGTACTCGGTGTAGGGGACAAGGGCGCACCCAGCCCGCCGGCAGCCATGTCCCGCACGCGGAAGTCACTCACCACCGGGCAGCCCAGCCGCTCGGCGATCAGGCTTGGCTCGCCAATTTGCAGCGTGGCCCGCACCTTGCGGCCCAGGTAGTCTGCGCCCGCAGGCTCGTGCCAGATGGTCTGCCCATGGCTGCCCACAAAGTCCACGTCGCCGGGCTGGATACCCGCCGCGCGGCAGGCTTCCAGGCAGGCATCGGCGGACAGGCCACCCAGGTAAAAGTTCAGCAGGCAGATCTCCCGGCTGTCCAGCGGTGCACCGCCCGCCACCTGCAAAATTTTTTTGCCGCGCCTCATCGCTGAACGGCAGTGTGATGAACCCCAGCTGCCGCACCCTGGTATCGGTGCCGCAGCCGCAGCTCCACCACGGCGGCGTCAATGCCGTCGGCGCTGGTGCCGCTCATCAGCCCAATGGCGATGCAGGCATCCTTTGTAAAAAAAAGAAAGTTTCCATCGTAGGACCTCCTGAAATAATAAAACATCTGTTTTAAAATAAAGTTTCAACCTGATTCTATTATGTTCGCTTCAGGGCACTTTGTCAAAGAGAAAATTTGCGTATAAACGTAATAACTGAACAATAAAGGAGAAAATGTATGCAAACACAGTATTACGCCGGGTGGGACGGCGGCGGCACCAAGACCCTTTGCCGCGTTTTGTATCAGGATGGCACCGCGCCGCAGCCCTTTACCGCCGGTGCGCTCAACCCCAATGGCACCGTGGCGGGTCAGTGCGAGGCCACCGTGGCCGACCTACTGCGCAATATGGCCGCGCTGCCGGGCGGGCTGGACGCCTGCCGCATGCTGTGCATCGGCGCGGCGGGCATCAGCAACCCGGCCACCCGGGTCCACCTGCAAAATGCCCTGCAGGCAGGTGGCTACCACGGCCCGGTCACCTTCACCGGCGACCAGCAAACCGCCCTGTACGGGGCCCCGGCGGCCGGGCGGCATTGTGCTCATCGCGGGCACCGGCTCCATCTGCTACGGCCAAAGCACCGATGGCCGTGAAGCCCGCAGCGGCGGCTGGGGCAGCCTGATGGACGACGAGGGGGCGGCGGCTTCGCCCTGGGCCGGGACGCCCTGGCGGCGGTCGTTCGTGCCGAGGATGGCCGCATTGCTCCCCACCGTGCTGCACGATGCAGTGTTCAAGGCGCTGCAGGTCGGCACCGTCCGGGGAACTGATCGGCAGGATCTACGCACCGGGTTTCGGCAAGCGGGAGCCGCGCACTGGCCCCGCTGGTGGGGCCGCCGCGAACAGGCGACGCCGCCGCCCCTGCAAATTGTGGAAAAGGCAGGCCGCGAGCTGGCCTTGCTGGTGCGCCCGGTGGCCGAAAAGCTGGGGCTGCAATCGGCGCGTATCGCTTTGCGGGCAGCGTGCTGCAAAGTGCGCCCCGGTGCGCAGCGCCGCCCAAGCGCAGCTGCAAACCCTGCTGCCGCAGCTCACCCTGGCCGAGCCGCAGGGCGACGCCGCTGCCGTGCCGTTGCTGGCACGTTGCAAGGCAGAAGAATAAAGTGCATGAACCCGGCTGAGAGGAGTGTATTAGGCACTCCTCTATTTTTTGTCCAAGTTTTGCGCTATGTTTGGCTATGTAACAGGCCGGACTTGCGCAATTTGTTTGCGCAAATTGATTGCACAAAACGCAAAAACGACAAAAATGTGGAAGAAAGCCGTGAAAAAGAAAAAATACGCAAAGAATGACGCAAAAATGTGTTGAGCAAATTTACCAAATTCCACATTGTAGACTTTTACACAATGACGAAAAATAAGGTGCAACGCCCATAAATCACCCATAGATATTGAAATTTGAAGCAAAAAGTGTTATAACATTATTAGAAATCCTTATAAGCGTAACGAATAAAAAGTGAGCGGCGCAGGAAACCCCAAAAAATTGCTCAAAAACGCAACGGTTGCGCATAATATCCCCAGGGGATATTATTTCACAGGTAGACCTGTGAAATAATGCGTACTGTCAGCAGGCGATGTATTCGGCCGCCGCGGCACGCAAAATCCAGCCAACATTACAGACATACATAGAGCCACCGAAAGGAACAGAAAGGAAGGGAGCAGATGTCTAAGCACAGCACCACCCACCGTACCCTGAGCCGCCGCCTGGCGGCCCCCTCCTGGCCGCCTTGGCCCTGCTCGCCGCCATGGCCCTGCCCGTTTATGCCGAGGCCCGATGACGCCACGCAGATGCAGGAGACCGTTGAGACGGACAACAACGGTGAGACAGATAATAAGGTTGAGGCGGGCAGTGACGTCGAGACGGACGATAAGTCCGAAACAAAGGCGGACACGGGCACAGGCGCCGAATCCGAAGATACGAACGATGACGCCTCGCAAACCCCCCGGCGCAAACTCCACCACCCCGGCAGACGACGCCGTGCCATCCACCGGAACCACGCAACCCCTCGTCCACCGATAACACCGCTCCCACGGCTGCGGGCGAGAATAAGAATAATACGAACGACTCGACCTCGAAAGATTCTTCTGACAATTCTGAATCTTCGAATTATAACCAACTGCAGGATGATGGGGAAGCCGGGGACATTTCTCTTTGCGACGGAGTCCGGCGAAGAAACGTTTGCCATCTATTTTGCAGCACCTAGCTCCTGGGGCATCGGAGACTATCAGGTGTATTTTTAACGCGCAAAAGGTCCAGAGCGGAGATGGCAATGAAAAATTATGTGCTCCGCCAGATGGAGAAAAATTGAAACCTTAAATCGTCCAGGTAGAAATGTATACAAGGTCGATTTGACAAATAACAGATTGTCCGCTTGATCATTATAATAAGCTGAATTCCACATAATAGGAAACGGTTTGGATAAATGGGTACAAGCTTTTTGCAGGCAAGTGGACAGATAAAAGCGAATTTGCCAACAGCCTCTATGACTATGACGGCAACAACGGGACATGGGTAAAAAACTATCAAACATTTGACCGTGACAACCATCAATCGTTTGCCGGCAAGACAATGTTTTTCAAAACCAGAGCGAAACTGACCTTGCAAATGTAAAAGCAGTATTTTACGAAAAACAAACGGCGATTTGCAACCAGTCGAAACCATCGATTTGAAAGCCATCGCGGCAGGTAAGCATGCTTCGTTCAAAATCCCTGACGAGAAATGTTTTATATCAAATTCGTTGTAAATAATAATGTAGATAATAAGGAAACACCCTTGTACAGCTTCTACGGCCAACAGGGCGAGGATGCAGAGGGCAGCTATTTTCTGTACGACAGCAGTACAGCCTACTGTTACGCCTATAAGGAAAACGATAATGGCAGTAGCTGGACGATCCCACAGGGAAAGATAACAGTCTACTTTGACGCAACATTCTCCAGCGCATACAAGGAAGGTAATGACAATCTTTCAATCCCCCGAGAGGGAAGCAAAGTTGTGTATTACTGCTTTAAAAAAAGACAGTGGGGAAACGCTCAGCGGCAAAATGACCCGCGCGGGAACAACCTCTATTCCGTTGAAGTTCTCGAAGACTACAGCGAAATCATGTTCTCAGGCGATAGCCGAACAAGCCCCGCCAACAGTGGCATCAGTACGGATTGGGTGTCCATTGATTGGAAACTGAAGGAACCGTGCTATGTGGCTGATACAAACGATGCGGTCGTCTATAATAGCGGCGCTTCCCGCGGAGGCTACTGGACAGAAAAAGATGATGTTCGGGATGCCGAAGCCAGAAAAGGCACCACAGTTGTAGAACATCGATAACACAACCCGTTTGTGCGTAACAGCGCGACAAAGTATGTAAACTCTACACTGTACGACTATTATACAGATTGGGAACTGAACGGCAAAAACCGTGACGATTATGACAAAAATTTCAGCGTATCCGACCGCAGTTGGGTGCCGTTCCGCCAGTTTGACCTTGCATTAAGCGATTTATTACAAAAACATCAGGTAATTCTTCCAACGATACCGATGCGGTGAAATATCCGATTTATACAGGGCACTTCCAACCGAGCGAGTATGGATTTTATAATTTTGTTGATCTCTTATAATCAACTGCAAATGAATTTGTTTGGCTTTGGTGAAGGTGAAGGCCGCAAATTTATGGTGGATAACAACTCGTCCCTGTGCACGAAGGATAATGAGAAAAATCACGGTAATCTCACCGTTCAGGGTATCGGCTGATGATGCAACCAATACCAGCAAAGACAGGCTGCCGGTCATGCGATGGAACGGAGAATTCCAGCAAACCGCTAGTTGAACCGCATTTTACCAGAGTTCTATTGGGGACTAACTCAAACACACAAAACTTATGAAGTCTATAAAAAATGTAGCTTTCCTGTTTACCCAAAATGATGTGTTCGGCGACGGAATCAAGTATTGGAGTTTTGACGCAGCCGAAACAACTCTTTACCTGAAGCAGGATAAGGACGATGATTCGTACTTCCTGCAGAGTTCGACCAACAAAAGGCATCTAAAACCGCGGAGCAGATTCTACGGAAAGGGTGAGACCGGTTTCTTCCCGTTCAATGAAACAGTTAAAGACGGTGCATCGGCCAACAATTATAACTATGGTTTTGGTGCACGGCTGCAGTTCGACTTCACCTTTGACGGATGATGGCATGGTAGAGGGAAATGAAGGGAAAAGCCTATCAGGTTCTTCTTCTCAGGCGATGACGATGTTTGGGTGTTCATTGATGGAAAGTTCCCTGATGTTGGCGGCGCACGCTAAGGCGTCTGGTCTGCTAGAATTCAGCGTAGATGGTTCGTCAGGAGTATGCAACCGCCTATGTAAGCGGTGTAAAGGCTGGTGGTACATCAGAGGAAGACGTTAGAACAGGCTCTACACTTCAGGTGAAAATAAGCCGTCTGAAAATGCTAGCGAAATTCCAATTGAGTTCAACTACAAAGGCAAAACAATCAATCTTAAAAAAGGCACCACCCACACCCTTACCATGTACTACATGGAGCGCGGCATGTGGGAGTCCAACATGGCGGTTGCGTTCAACTTCCCGGATTATAACGAGGCTGCAGGTGAAAAAAGGAAGTCGACGTTAACGGTGTCAACGACCTTTTCAAAAATTGCTTCAAGGATAAAAAGGTTCTTCAACTTCACCCATCAGGAACCAGGCTACCCATTATGGCACGAATGATGCAAAGGGCGACAGTAACCACCATCAACCTGTTGGAGCCTGACAAGAGTACCTCTGAGCAAAAGACTTCACTACAACAGCGACCCACGCACCAGGCACGAGTGGTGAAAAGTCAGATTCGAAATAGTGAAAAACCCGCCCAATAAGCTGAATGTCACTGATGGTACACCCTGTTGAATTGGTATACCCAGTTCGAAGCCCTGGACCCCGTCACCGGGTTCCAACAAGAACAAACGCTACGGTATCCGACGCTGGACAAGCCCATCGACATCACCGGCATGAGCTACCTCAGCTTTGACGTTTATGTCGACTCGAGGAAGGGCGACGCCGCGCTGAGCAACATGTACCTGGAGCTGCGGGACAACGAAAAAAAAAAAAAGGCTGCGCTTGGCAAGACGTTCATAGGCGGCAAAGATCTTTACGGCCAGGTCGAAATGCACAACAACCAGTGGATCACCCGTCAAGCTGAGCCTGGGCGATGTGAAGGCAGAGAAAGACTTTGACGAGAAGCATGCAAAGGAACTGCGGTTTGGCTGCAACTACCGCGCAGCATTTATTTGCGCAACATCGTGTTCTCGTCAAAGCGGTGCCCCAGACAGTCACCGGCTTTACCACCAAGCAGCAGGACATTGCGGATTACGGCTCAGCCCAAGAGGGCGAGCTGATGCCCGCCGTGAATGCGCAGTACCCCGGATGCCGAAAGGCACGATGGTGGTGGATAAAACGGCGGTTTTGTCCTGAAAGCTGGCAGGACGATCAGCTTTAAGGATCAGTTCCGCCGCGGCAGCTACCTGTCCATCAACGAGCAAGTCGACAAAAATCCGTTTGACACGCAAATGGACCATCTATGAAGATGGGAAGGCGGTTAATGAGATAAAAGTTGGAACCGGCAACAAGCTAACGCTTGATGTCAATCATCCTGTAAGTCTCAAAGATCAGACTGGCACTGCCCCGACGATGGCCGTATCGAGAATGTAAATGCCGAAGACAACGCGCAAAACGGCAATAGTTACAAAGGCGAAAAGCCCAGTACCAAAAATAAAGACGATAATACCATCGTTTTCCGCTTCCACGCGAACCCCGACGCTACGGATGCAGACGGCGAGACCCAGTTGAAGGTCGTGTTTGTCAACACGGTCAAAACCGGCAGCCTGACCATTGTAAAGCAACAGGCCAAAGGCAGCGATCCCTTGAAGGGAACGTACCATTTTAAGGTCCGTTTCACCAACGTTGGCGGCCACGCGCTGGAAGACGAGGCCATTGAAGAAACGTATCCGGTGACAGTTGACAAGCCGTTTACCATTGACAATATCCTTGTTGGCACACGCTTCACCATTGAGGAAGTAACGCCTCTGGATGGTTCCAAGCTGACGAAAGTATCGGTCACCGGTGGTGGCAGCGGCACCATGGTCTTGAACAATCAAACCGTGCGCGGTTCTATCGTTGCAGGCGACGAGGAATAAGGCCGTAGCGACCTTCACCAACACCAAAGCAGGAAACGCTGGATATTACCGGCGAAAAGGTTTGGAAGAATGCTGACAACAGCCTAATGACGGAGCATCCGGCCACGATTTATGTGCAGCTGCAGCGCCGCTGTGTTGGCGAGACATCGGAATTGTCCTGGACACCTGTTACATACCTGAACGAGACTTACAAGGGTTGAGCAAAAATATGAAGGTATGAAATTCAGCTTCCTGGGCCTGCCTGCTAAGGATTACGACGGCGGGAACCAGACGCCCTACGAGTACCGTGTAGTCGAAGGTTCCGTTGACAATAAGGAGTTTTCAAGCGGTTGATGATGAGAAAACCATCACGATTGGCGAGAAGGTTTACAGCGTCACTTATAAGTATACGGCCTCGAAACCCGATGATTCAAGTAACAACAATGCAAAGCAGACCGTGACCATCACCAACACGCAGCAAGACCCGAAGTTTACGTTGGATGTTACCAAGAAGTCGGCCGAGAACGATGGCGAGAACGACAAGCAGAAGCTGCTGGAAGGTGTTGAGTTCACGCTGGAAAAGCTGGATGAGAACGGCCAGGTGGATACAAGCTTTGAAACAAAACCGGCATTACCGACGGACAAGGTGTACTGAAGCTGAAAAATTCTGGTGGAAGCACATCCGATAAAGCTTTTTGCCGACTTGGAGGCCGGTACCTACCGACCGAGACAAAGACAGCGGAGGGCTACAACCTGCTGTCGGCGCCGATTGTTACACCTTTACAAAAGATGGTCAGTGCCGGATTGGGAATGATGCCCTCATGCAAGCCAAAACGACACAATCTTTACAGGCGATGCCGTAAACGGCAAGTTGGCCTTGACCGTCTTGAACAGAAAGACACCTGCGCTGCCGCATACGGGTGCTGATCGGGCTGCCGCTGGCAGTGGCGGGGTTGTTGATACTGGTATTCCGTTACAACAAGAAAGGGGGGACGGACACGTTAATTGTTCCCCCAATACAAAACCATAAACAAATGAAGAGAGGTAAAGTCATGAAAAAGAAAAGCAGATTCTTAACAGGCTTGTTAAGCGCCGTCATATTTCTCAGCCTGTGCGCCATGCCAGCGATGGCAGCGGAGGTACACACAAATGGATACCTCAAAGGTGAATACCCCCAAAAGACCACGAGCGTAATTGATACCAAGAAAAAGGCTCTATTACCATTTACAAATATCTTCACGCAGAAGATGGGGAAACGGCTACTCCTACAGGTGAAAAACAGGAGACTACCGAAGAACAACAGTCCGCTTCCGGCGCAGGTTTCACGATTTATGAGGTGAAAAATGCAACGGTTGGAAACCTATTATAACGGAAAGGAACAGACCCTCTGACGATTATAAAATGCCGGTAATTGATGATTTCTTTGAGAAAGATGAGACTGGCAAGGTTAAAAGCTATGAGGCCAAAGATTTGACGGAGAGCACTAAGAATGCTCAGATTGGAAAAGAAACTTTTACAAAAATGATGGCAGTGCTCAGTTTACAAACTTGATTTGGGCTTGTATTTGGTTGTTGAAACAACTCAGCCGCAGGCTGTTTGTTAAAACAGTAACGCCGTTCTTTGATTTCCATTCCTATGACCCGCGTAAAACGGATAATGGGGATGAAAATCAGCTGAAAAGAATGGCTCTATGACGTTGTTGTTTATCCGAAAAAACAGCACCTCAGAGGCGAAGTAATTATTGATAAAAAGGGCGTTGTTGGGGGATAAAGATGCTACTGAAAGAAGCACTCAACAATGTAACCTTTGATTTGGAACGGTTGGACGATTCCCAAAATCCGGCAGTATGGGTGAAAGAAAAGACTAATTTGGTAACTGGTACTGCTGCCGAAGGAGTTACGGCAGTTGCTGGTCAGATTAAAGTTACCGGTTTGAATACGGGCTCCTATCGTTTTGTTGAAACGGCCAATGATAACAAGAATTATATTGTAGACGAGAGCAAGTATTACTATTTTAATATTGATGATAAAGGCCAGGTCGTTATTCCGACGATTACAAAACGATCCAGACTATGATAATAAAACGGTACTTGACCATTTACAACTACAAGCCGGATTCTCGATAGAAGTATTAAAGCGCGGCGGCGATAAAGAGGCCTAATGATTGGGTGAAGCAACTGATTATAAACAGGTGCAACGATTCCTTACAAGGTAACTGTAATCGGTTCCTGCAAATATTACAAAAGCTTGGCACGTTCAAAGGTAACAGATACCCGATGCATCAGACGGATAACATTGATGCTGATAAGATTCATGTATACCATTATAATGGTACGGAAATTGATAACAGCAAAATATGTTTTGTAGTTCGCGATAACACCAAAAGGGCTTTGTGCTTCAAATTTAACAAACGCGATGATTTGGCGGTTGCAGGCAAGACTATCACCATTAGATATAAAGCAACCCTGGATAAAGATGCAGCGACCACGATTGATGGCAACCCCAATACTGTAGAACTTGAGTACACCAACAAAATTGGTTCTGATGGTCAACCTGCTGGCGACTCGACTGGATAAAATCCATGATGATGCCATTGTTTATACGTTTGCAGTTAACATTGTAAAGACGGCTGCCGATAAGAACACCCCTTGCCTGGCGTTGAATTCTGGACTTGCAATGAAGAAGTTGCTGAAAAGACCGAAGGTACAGTGCTGGGCAGCACGATTGGCATGACCGGCGCAAATGCAGGAAAATATTATAAGCCGGTCAAACATTTAACAACTAATGGAGAAGGCAAAGTTTCTGCGAGTGGCCTTGAAAAGGGAACCTATTATCTGGTTGAGACTAAGACCGCTAAAGGATATAACTTGCTGAAAAGAGCCTGTGAAAGTTGACCTGAACTTTGAGTATAGTGAGACTTGGAATGAACGCAATGAGTATGTCGAGGGTGCGCTTGTAAAGCATGATGTTAATCACAAGCGTCAAGGAAGCTTTCGAGGCAGGTTCTACTAATGGCACAGAGTTGACCAGTGGTTCGATTACCGCAAAATATCATCAACCGCAAGGGCTTCGACCTGCCCACCACCGGTGGTTTCGGCACCCCTGCTGTTCAGCGCAATCGGTGCTCTGCTGGTCGTCGGCGGTGTCGGCGTGCTGATGTCTACCAAGAAAAAGAAGGCAATGGCTGATTGACACCCTCTTTTTAGCAAACAAAACAAATCAAACCAGCAAAACACCAAAAGGGAAGGCCGTTCCGGCTCTTCCCCTATGGTGGGTTTTGAAAGGATTTTTGCCATGGATACCTCCACCAGACTGAAATTGGGCTTTGCGGCGCTGATGATCCTGTCGGCATCGGCGTGGCGTCCTACCCGGTTATCAGCAACATGGTGGCCCAGCGCCATGCCAGTACGGCTATCCAGAATTACGACGAGACCGTGCATAGCATGGACACCGAAAAGCTGGACGCCGCCATGAAGCCGCCCCGCCACAACCAGCAGTTGGCAACGCGCTGACCGCGATGCCGCCGCCGGCGAAGCCGAGGACACCGGCACCAGCTACGTGGACCTGATCGACGGGGGAAAGCCTTGGCTACATTACCATCCCGAAAATTGACGTAAACCTGCCCATTTACGAGGGCACCAGCGACGACGTCCGCTGAAAGGCGTCGGCCATCTGGAAGGCTCCAGCTACCCGCTGGGCGGCGAAAGCACCCACAGCGTGCTGACCGGGCATCGCGGCCTGGCCGAGGCTGTGCTGTTACCGACCTGGACAAATTACAAGAGGGCGACAAATTTTACCTGCACATCATGGACGAGGTGCTGGCCTACCAGGTCGACCAGGTCAAGGGTCGTTCTGCCCGAGGAGACCGATGACCTTACGATCGTGCAGGCCAGGACTACTGCACCTGGTGACCTGCACGCCCTACGCCATAAATAGCAATACGTAACCGAACGAAGTGCT
>VOFG01003723.1_pt1 | contig 46417 bp, 57 predicted proteins | sample 5384171 | NCBI WGS metagenome assembly VOFG01 (sample SAMN12384726, study PRJNA508395) | human gut metagenome | isolation source: healthy gut F | host: Homo sapiens
ACCGAGATGAGTTGGCAAGGGCGCAGTATCAGTGCCGAAAATCCATTTGAGGAATCCGTATCGTCGATATCATTCGAGAGGGATGACGGAGATGATCCACGCCTACAGTGAGATGTATCTCGAGGATGCCATGAGAACGCTGGGCGAGGCAGTCGATTTCGCCCTCTGTGACCAAGGGTTGAATCAGTCGAGTTGACGGCGATCCTGTCAAACGCTTTTGAGATGAAACAGTTTGAGCGTGGTATGCCTCGCGTCGTCTGCGGCATGGCGGGCGACAAGCTTGCGCGCGATATTATCGCCCATGCGGGACTGAGTCCCGTCGAATGCAGGAGGCCTATCCGTTCGACCGTTCGCCTCAGTATTGGGCGGGCTGGGTTTTGGCTTATACGCAATGGGCGAGCAGCTTGAACTTTAACGAGCTCTTTGAAGTCGCCCCGCTTGATTGGATTATCGGTTCGTATTCCCCGCTTCACGAGGCGTCGGAAGATACATTCGCAGAGATAGTCATGGATAAATGGAACAAAGCCCAGGCAGACAAAAAGGGCCTCAAAGCGGCACGAAAGGCGGCCGGCCTAACGCAAAACAGCTCGCCGTCCAATCGGGGGGTTAAACTTCGCGCTATACAGCTCTACGAACAGAATCAGCTGGATTTGCGCCGCGCCTCGGTCTCTACGGCATTGGCGCTCGCAAACACCCCTAAGCTGCGCCATCGAAGACCTCGTCTGGCAACCGGTCACCCTGGAGTACGACTCGAAACCCTATTCTTCAAAAAAAAATCAATACTAGAATATTGCTGTTTAACTTTCCTTTGAGTACGTATTTAAGAGGGACTATAATACGTATTAGAGACAGATTATAAAAAGGAGGTTGCTATGGTTGCCGTGATAGACAAGAAGCTCGTTTTTGGACGCGAACAGGTGCTGACTTCGACGCGGCAAGCAAAAATTTTTGGCGAAGCGAGACGTCGCGCTCGAAGGGGAGCCGCAATTTGTCTCAGACAGGAACGATGGCATCGATACTGTTATCGTCGGCTTCGACGAGTTCGAAGCGATGGCGGTTGAACTCGAACAGCTCCGAGAGGAGCGCCTGGACGCCATAGCCGCTGCAAGGCTCGCGCAGGGGGCGACGCTGACTCGAATCGAAAGGGCATCCCGTTCTCCGATACCGTGGGACGTGAGAGGTTCGAGGCCATGCTAGAAGCCGAGACGACCGATCCCATTTCCGACGAGAGGAGCTGTTGAGTGAACGTGGCTAGGTTTAAGGTTGAGTTTTACGATAAGACTGCCGAGAAAGAGTATCTGTCACTCGATGGCTCGGTTCGCGCTATGGTGGACTAAGGTATTGCGCGTCTTGCACTTCGAGCCGATGAAATTGGCAAGCCACTTTCGGGTCTTCTTGCAGGTTGTAGGGAACTTAAGTTTCGCACTGATGGCATTCGCGTAATTTATCGCATCCGTGATGGGCACGTCGAAGTAGTTCAAATCATCGCAATAGGTGCAAGGACAAGGGCAAGGTATTCGACCTGGCATCTAGACGTTTGGACAGCGATGATTGATTGTCTCAAGAATATCAATTTAGGTTGCATGGTCGAAATGCCCGGGTTAAACGCTCGGATTTAGCTAGCAGGAGGACGGCGTGATGAAAACATTAAATGCAACGACATGCCCTGATAGTTGTTGCGGCAATTATCCTGAAAGCATGACTTTTGACAACTGTAAAGCAGACGCAACCGACCCTATCGCGCCGAAAGCACTCCGCACTTTACACGATGATCTTGACAACATCGCCTTGATCGACGAAGCCATTCGGTCAACTATTGCGGAAATGCCCAACGCGCTCAGGCTCTTGGAGAACTCATGATGGCGGCTACGCAGCGGGGCGCTCATCCGTTCGCGCCGCTCGTGCTCGATGATGCCGGTTCGCTCGAAGCTATGGCCGCGGCCGTGATGCGCTTACACAGCACGCTGATGACGGTCGGGCGCTGCTATACAACCGACGCCACAGGTGGCCGGGCCGCGCTTGAGCTTGGACGCGTCGAGTCCGTGCTTGCGGGTGCATTCTGTACGATATTCGGTCAATCGCCGGCAGATCGCTTCGCAGACATCTTTGACCAGGTCACCTACGTGGCCGAGCATATGGTCAAGGACCACATCTTTGAGGATGGTAACAAACGCACCAGCCTTGTCTTTGCGTTGTCCGTCTTAAGGTTCGTAGGCACTCCGGCCGTGCTGTCCGACAGCCCCGAGCCCAAAGACAACCAGTACTACGCCTGGATCCAGGACCTCGTTTCCAGTCGCCGAACGAACAGCAAGCTAGTCGAAGAGCTGCGCTGCGGATGCGTTGCGGGCACGGGCGACCCGTCGCGCGTATAGAATCTAAGCATCCGCACGCCTGGCATTATATTGATTGCACACCACATGGAGATCCCCAGCACCCTGTGCAGTAATGTGTACGACTTCGCGTTTTGCCCCGAGCCCTGCTACGACCGCCTTGTCGACCTCGCCGATCCCCAGGACTGGGGTCCCGGCAACCGCATCCTCAGAAACTACTTGTCGTTTTCGTTTAGCCGCGCGGTGTTCCTGACCGAGCGCGACGTGGACCAGACCGCGCCGTCCAACCTGCCGCTGGTGTTCGACGACGACCGCTGCCTATTCAACACCGGCCTGTACACGCGCCGCTACGAGACCATCTACGGCCTGTTTGAGCCCAACACCAAGCCCGACGCACGCCAGCGCTGGTTTTTGAAGGGCTTCTTTAAGGAGAGCGACCCCATGCTGGTCTCGTTTGAGTACCTGCCGTGCCGCGTGCGCTTTGCCGAGGACCCCCTCCGAGCTGGTCTTTGACTACCGCCTTCCCATCCGCTCCAACATCGACCATATTCTGGGCGACGAGGAGAACCTGACGCGCATTCCTGCCAGCCTGATGGGGGGAGGGCAACTCGCTGCTGCTGCGCCGCGCCTTTGAGGGCGCCGTCGTCGAAGCCGCCCGCCGCGCCGCAGCCAACTACACGCTCGCGGTGCCGCAGTTCTACGGCGGCCGGATCCAGCTGCTCCTGCCGCTGTGCCTGACCGGCGACAAGCCCGAACTGGCGCTGACCATCCAGCGCGAGGACGGCTTCTACGCAGCGCGCACCTGCCTCACGCTCGACATGGCCTACAACAACGCGCGACTTATCTGCCGCCCAGAGACCTCATGGATCAAGCGATAAAGGGTGGTTTAGCTGGGGGGTTTGTCGGCTGCCCTGATTGCTGTGGCGCGGTTTGCGCCCGCGAATTTAAAATCGGAAGCAAAAAGTTCTTGGTAAACCACGCACGGCTATGTTAGTATCTCTTTGCCGAAAGGCGACGGGCGATTGGCTCAGGGGTAGAGCATATCCTTCACACGGATAGGGTCACAAGTTCGAATCTTGTATCGCCCACCATCTAAAAAGCACAGGTCAGAGGTGTTAAGCCTCTGGCCTATTTTTGACACCAAGGGTGATTCCAAACGAATCGTAGTCGTATAAGGCGTCATTTTTTCGCACCCTTTTTGCTGACGCCATTGCATGTTTTTCATAAAACGCATGCGTATTTTCATTGAATTCCCCATGTGATCCGCGCGCAAATGTGGAGACAGGGACCACATGCCCAAAGCTCCTTCCAGCGGTTTTCTATTACACGACGGTTTTTCGGCGGAACTCGGCATGCTTTTGTCAGCATTTGGTTTGCTTCCCGTACTTACCCGCATGATGCCCCCGGTAGATAATCGGCCATGCCCGCAATCCGCACGGCCTACGGTCGAAACCAGGGGAGGCCACATGGACGAAATCGTCTGCGCAAACACCGCATTCCGCTACTGGCGCTGCCCACCGCAGGTGCGCGATCTCTACCCGCGCCTGCCCAATTCCGAAGACGGCTGGCGGGCCCTATCCCAAGCCCCTTTCGTAACCGACGTCCTCAAGACCCCGATTATCGCTGTTGCTTCGCCAGGTTGTTGTAATCACCACTCGGGATTGCGCTCCACTATTCGCAGGGAAGGGGCATCGGATGTCAGCACAACAATCGACACTCATTTAGGCTTTTGTGTCACCAATCCGCTTAACACGTTATTTACTATGACGCGCTTTGTGTCCCAAATAGATCTTGTACTGGCTATGTACGAACTTTGCGGCTGGTTTTCTGTTTTCGAGCCGACCCCCGCTGTCGAAATGCAGTTAAAAATCGCGTTAAAGGAGAATCGCAATTCCAGCACGCAGGATCTGTTCGAACTTGAGAAGGCGAAGACGAGATTCCTTGGAAACGAGTTTATGCCGCACAACCGTAAAGGTCCCAGCAAATGAAGGCCAAACGAACAATCGCGAGGATGGAAGAGAGGTTACGAAACTCAAAGGTACTTCGCTTTGGATGAGAAAGCCACCCATCGAACTGAGCGACTTGCATCGATTCGCCGAAAAGGTCAAAAGTCAAATGTGGGGAAAGCAGTTTTATGATGCCGCTCAGCAGGTTATCGGCATTGCTGCATCTCCACTCGAGGTTGCAGGAATCTTGCTTCTAAACCGTCCGCGGCGTCTTGGCGGCGCGGGCTTCACGAACGTTTATGCCAACGACTTGACCCCTCTTTCCATATCGGCGCAAAGCATTGCAGGTCAAAAGGTCTGCTACGGCGATATCGTGATCGTAAATCCGATTCTCATGAAAGGGGCAATTATCGAAATCCAAGGTGAAGTCATTCATGGCTCGGGTGCAATACTTGACCACGATGCGGAGCGCATGACTGCGTTGCAGAGCATGGGATTCGATGTATTCCTGGTGACTCACGATATGCTCAACGATTCAAAGCAGCTAGACACCATAGTCAGAAGCGTCTGCGACCGTTTAGGGATTCGCTATAAAGCCAAAACCGAAGCAATGAAGTCCGCCGAGACGCGACTGCGAGCAAATGTTTTATGCAACTGGTTAGAAATCGGAAATTAGCCGGCGACAAGGCATTTGAACAAGCATATTTGCCTGTTAATGAATTAGTGCCATTTCAAAACCATGCCGGATTACGGGGCTCAACCCAGACCGGCCGTCCATGACCTGCATTTAACGAAATGCACAAGCCTTCTACCTGCTGTTTTGTTTCCACTAATTCCGGCATGCTCGGTGGTCCCCGGTCTAGCCCCCGTAATCCGGCATGGTTTTGAAATGGCCGAGTGGGCGAAAGCGTGATCGGACCCAATAATGGGACCGTCGCCGGTGGAGTAGCAGCCCGGCGCATGGCGGACCGCACCCGAGAGCGAAAAGCGGCGGACGGCGGAACTCGAGATGTCCCGAGGGCGCTGGAAAGGAGAGCGGCGGCAGCACTGCCCGCCCGCGGGGCGCGCCCCGCGGGCTTAGTCGGGCATCGGGGCCCTGACGCCCCGGGCGCGCGCCCGCATCGGCCCCGTGGGCGCGGGACTCCGCCGTCGCGGCCCCGCGGGACTCCGGCGCCCGCGCCCCCGGAAAGTTTTTTCCAAAATTGTCCTTGCATCGGCGGGGTAGTTCCCGTATAGTACTTCTTCGCACGGGGGCGTAGCTCAGCTGGGAGAGCGCTTGACTGGCAGTCAAGAGGTCAGGGGTTCGATCCCCCTCGTCTCCACCCGAGCATTGAATGAGGCTCCAACGCAAGTTGGGGCCTTTTTTCATATCAATCGTCCTGCAATTTATCTTTGTTTAGCGGCGGTTGAAGTAAACCCATCCCAGATTGCAACTATGAATGAAATTAATGCCCTACGCCTTTGCAAGCCATAATAAGGCGTCAACGCAATGTAAAGAGGCCAGGCGTGTTGCCCGGCCTCAAAATACTCTGGTGGGCCCTCCGGGATTCGAACCCAGAACCCAGGGATTATGAGTCCCCTGCGCTAACCGTTGCGCCAAGAGCCCTTATGTACTGTGATTATAATTTCAGCAATGGAAATTCATTTCCCATAGGGTTAAATCACGATTTGAAATACTACCATGCGCAAGCAAGTCGCACAACGCACGATCAAGCCATGTTTTCAACACTCGGTATTCCCTGATAATCAAGATTCATCAGAAAAAATAGCAATAGAGGGGATAGTTCAAGCCATTATCCCAAGACTGCAAATAGATTTAACCATCAGCGAACCGGTGCCATTTCAAAACCATGCCGGATTACGGGGCTCAACCCAGACCGGCCGTCCATGACCTGCATTTAACGAAATGCACAAGCCTTCTACCTGCTGTTTTGTTTCCACTAATTCCGGCATGCTCGGTGGTCCCCGGTCTAGCCCCGTAATCCGGCATGGTTTTGAAATGGCCGAGTGGGCGAAAGCGTGATCGGACCCAATAATGGGACCGTCGCCGGTGGAGTAGCAGCCCGGCGCATGGCGGACCGCACTCCGAGAGCGAAAAGCGGCGGACGGCGGAACTCGAGATGTCCCGAGGGCGCTGGAAAGGAGAGCGGCGGCAGCACCGCCCGCCCGCGGGGCGCGCCCCGCGGGCTTAGTCGGGCATCGGGGCCCCGACGCCCCGGGCGCGCGCCCGCATCGGCCCCGTGGGCGCGGGACTCCGCCGTCGCGGCCCCGCGGGACTCCCGGCGCCCGCGCCCCCGGAAAGTTTTTCCAAAATTGTCCTTGCATCGGCGGGGTAGTTCCCGTATAGTACTTCTTCGCACGGGGGCGTAGCTCAGCTGGGAGAGCGCTTGACTGGCAGTCAAGAGGTCAGGGGTTCGATCCCCCTCGTCTCCACCCGAGCATTGAATGAGGCTCCAACGCAAGTTGGGGCCTTTTTTCATATAGGCACACAAGGTCAAAGGCGGCACCATGATCCTCCTGGTCGACAAGATCGAAAAAAGCTTCGGCGCGCGCGTCCTCTTTAGCGGCGCGTCCTTCCAGATCAACCACGGCGAGCGCTTTGCGCTCGTTGGACCCAACGGCGCCGGCAAAACCACCATGCTCAAGATCATCATGGGCATCGACAGCCCCGACGCCGGCCAGGTCCAGTACGCCAAGGACTGCCAGGTAGGCTACCTAGAGCAGGAAACTAATCTGGAGCAAAAGGACACCACCATCCTTGCCGAGGTCATGGCCGCCGCCAAGGAAATCCGCCGCATGGGCGAGCGCGCCAACGAGCTGCAGGCCCAAATCACCGAGCTCTCCGAGCAGGGCAAGGACGTCGACGCACTCCTCAACGAGTACGGCCAAGTCCAGGACCGCTTTGAGCATCTGGGCGGCTACGAGCTCGAGAGCAACGCCCGCAAAATCCTGTCCGGCCTGGGCTTTAAAGTCACCGACTTTGAGCGCCCGTGCTCCGAGTTCTCGGGCGGCTGGCAGATGCGTATCGCGCTCGCCAAGCTCTTCCTGCGCCACCCCGACCTGCTGCTGCTGGACGAGCCCACCAACCACTTGGACCTCGAAAGCGTCCAGTGGCTGCGCGGCTTTATCGCCAACTACGACGGCGCCGTCCTCATCGTCAGCCACGACCGCGCCTTCATGGACGCCTGCGTCGACCATGTCGCCGCACTCGAAAACCGCCGCGTGACCACCTACACCGGCAACTACAGTAGCTACCTCAAGCAGCGCGAGGACAACCTGGAGCAGATGCGTGCCAAGCGCGCCGCCCAGGAGCGCGACATCGCCCACATGCAGGTCTTCGTTGACAAGTTCCGCTACAAGCCCACCAAGGCCGCTCAGGCGCAGGAGCGCATCCGCAAGATCGAGCAGATCAAAAAGGAGCTCGTCATCCTGCCCGAGGGCCACAAGCACATCGACTTTAAGTTCCCCGACCCGCCGCGCTCCGGCGACATGGTCGTGGGCCTCGAGGGCGTCTCCAAGTCCTACGGCAACAAGCACATCTACAGCGACATCGACCTCAAGCTCTACCGCGGCGAGCACGTGGCACTCGTCGGCCCCAACGGCGCCGGCAAGTCCACGCTCATGAAGATCCTCGCCGGCCTGGAGCCGCCCACCACCGGCACCCGCGACCTGGGCACCAACGTGGGCGTCGCCTACTACGCCCAGCACGCGCTCGAGGGCATGACCGAGTCCAACACCGTCCTGCAAGAGATCGACACCGTCACGCCCAAGTGGACCGTGCCGCAGCAGCGCAGCCTGCTGGGCGCCTTCCTGTTTAGCGACAACGATTCCATCGAGAAGCAGGTCCGCGTCCTCTCCGGCGGCGAAAAGGCGCGTCTGGCACTGGCCAAGATGCTTGTGGCCCCCGAGGCGCTCCTGTGCCTGGACGAGCCCACCAACCACCTGGACATCGACTCGGTGGACATGCTTGAGAACGCCCTGCAAAACTTCCCCGGCACCATCGTGCTGATCAGCCACGACGAGCACCTGGTACGCGCTGTGGCCAACCGCATCATTGACATCCGCGATGGCAAGGTCACGGTCTACGACGGCGACTACGACTACTACCTCTACAAGCGCGAGGACCTCGCGGCCCGCGCCGCCGCCGAGACAGCAGGGGAGAGCGTGCCTGTCGCGGCCAAGTCCGCAAAGGTTACCGCGGCCCAGCCCGATGCGCCCGCCGCCGCTTCCAAACCTGCCGAGGGTAAAAAGACCAAGGAGCAAAAGCGCGCCGAGGCCCAGGCCCGCGCTGCGCTCAACAAAAAGCTCAAGGGCGTGCGCAACCAGCTCAAGAAGATCGAGGCCGAGCTCGACAAAAGCGCGCCCGCTATGACGAGCTTATGGAATTGATGGCTAGCGAAGAGCTTTATGCCGATCAGGACAAGTTCAACGCCGCGCTGGGGGAATATAACGGCCTTAAGCAAGAGCTGCCCAAGCTCGAGGACGAATGGCTCGAGCTTTCCACCCAGATCGAAGAGGAGACCGCGCGTGAACTCTCGTAAGGCCGCCGCCGTGGCGATGAGCATCATCGCCATTGCCTGCCGTGTTTGCGGCATCTTTATGAGCGCGATGACCGTGCTGCTGTGCTTTAGCGGCCTCACCGCCAAGCTGCAGATCGTAGGCTTTGTCGTCGAGCTTTCTCGCGCGCTGCCGAGTGCCATCGCCGGCTACGGCGTCATCACGTCGCCTTTCGGCGGCGTGTTCCGCCTGGATTACGCCATCGTGGCCGTCATCCTGTTTGTGGCCGACTACCTGCTCACGCGTGCCTCGCGCCGCGTCCGCTAGGGGGTCGACATGTCCAGCAGCTACTTCATGAACCTGCTCGCCAGCGCCGTCGCCGTCATCGTGGGCATCGTCATCCACGAGAGCGCACACGCCGCCGCGGCCTGGGCACTCGGCGACAAGACGGCTCGTTCGCGCGGGCGCGTCTCGCTCAACCCGCTCAACCACATTGACCCGTTTGGCACCGTCCTCCTGCCGCTGCTTATGCTCGCGGCCGGCGGCCCGGTCTTCGCCTTCGCCAAGCCCGTGCCCGTCTACCTCAACAACCTCAAGCACCCCAAGCGCGACGAAGTCCTGGTGAGCGCGGCCGGCCCCGCATCGAATATCGCGCTCGCATGCCTGGCCGCAGCCCTCATGCACCTGACCTATGGCAACCTCTACGCCAGCATGTCCTTTGCCGTGGCGTCCCAAATCATGAATTTCGGCGCCGCCTTTATCGTGGTCAATCTGTCGCTCGCGTTTTTTAACCTCATTCCGATTCCGCCGCTTGACGGCTCCTCTATCATCGTGCCGTTCCTCAAAGGTAAAGCGCTCACCAACTACTACCACCTGCAGCAATACGCCATGCCCATCCTCATCATCGTGCTGTATCTGCTGCCCATGTGGACCGGCATCGACGTGATCGGACGGTATTTCGACGTTACCGTGTATCCGCTGGCCGAGTGGCTGCTCAACTTCGCAATCGCCGGCATCTAAGGTAAACTTACAGGTCGACCGCGCAAAACGGTCGCAACATGCCCCAAACCGCGCCGCGAAGGCGCCGTCAAAGGAGGTCGAAGATGTCGTATCGCGTGTCGACGCAGGTCTACAGCGGACCGTTCGACCTGCTGCTACAGCTGGTAACCCGCCAAAAGTAGATATCGGCGCCATCTCGATCAGCGAGGTGGCCGAACAATACCTGGCCGAGGCTGAGCGCATCGAGGCGCTGGACCTGGACGTAGCGAGCGACTTTTTGCTGGTCGCAGCAACCCTTTTGGATATCAAGGCCGCCTCGCTGGTGCCGCAGGAGGCCCCGCGCAAAGCCGACGACGATGACGAGTTCGACGATGACCTCGAGGAACTTAGCGCGCTCGACGGTGACGCCCTGCGTGAGGTCCTGATTCAGCGTCTGATCGCCTACAAGCAGTTTAAAGGGCGCGGCGGCGGCCCTTGGCGCCCGCATGCAGTCCGAAAGCCGCATGCACCCGCGCGTGGCCGGCCCCGACCCCGAGTTTTGGGTCTCATGCCCGACTACCTGGCCGGCATTACCCTGCGCGGCCTGGCCGTCATCTGTGCCGACCTGGACGGCAAGCGCCAGACCTTCCTGCTGGAGGCCGAGCACGTGGCACCGCATCGCGTGCCGCTCGACCTGACGGTGGCCTCGGTCGACCGCTTTACCATGGCGCACCAAACCTGCACCTTCCGCGAGCTGTTGGACGGCGACGCCACCACTGAGCAGCTCGTCGTCACCTTCCTGGCTATGCTGGAACTCGCCAAGCGCGGCTCGCTCACGCTGAGCCAGGACAAGATCTTTGGAACCATCCGCATCAACCGCGTCGAGGGCGCCGAGGCCTACGTACCCGGCGAGGGCCCCGAGCTCACCGAATAGGAGCGGCAACCATGTCAACCCTTTCCACGCTGGAGACAAATAGCCTCAAAGGCGCCTTGGAGGCGCTCCTGTTGGTGTCGAGCGATCCGGTAAGCGCGCCCGCGCTGGCTGGTGCGTTGGATATCGCTCCCGGCGAGTGTGCATCACTGCTCGCCGAGCTCAAAGTTGAGTACGAGGAGGCCAACCGCGGCTTTCAGCTGCGCGAGGTCGCCGGTGGCTGGCGCCTGTTTACGCACCCTGCCTACCACGATGTGGTCGAGGCCTACGTGCTGAGCTGGGACACGCAAAACTGTCTCAGGCGGCACTCCGAGACCCTGGCCGTCATCGCCTACCACCAGCCCGTTACGCGCGAGGTGGTCAAGGGCATCCGCGGCGTCAACTCCGACGGCGTCATCGCATCGCTCGTGGACAAGGGCCTGGTGCGCGAGCTCGGCCGCGACCCCGAGCGCGGTCAGGCCATCATCTACGGCACGACCAACGCCTTCTTGGAAAAGTTCGGCCTGCGTTCCACCCGCGACCTGCCCGATCTGGAGCAGTTTGCCCCCGACGAGCAGTCGCGACAGTTTATCCGCGAGCGCCTGAGCGGCCGCAGCATTCAATCCACGCTCGAGGAGCAGGCCGAGGACCTGGACGAAGAGCGCGAACTGATCGATACTGATGTTGAGGACGTCGATGACGCAGAGCTTCTGCCCACCGGCGATACCTCGGAGGACATGCATGACGAGAACTAACGAAGCAGGGGGACGCGCACCGCAAAGCGCTACGGGCGCGCCTGTGACCGACGCCCAGCCCGTTTACCCGCACACCATGCGCCTGCAGCGCTTTTTGGCGCGCGCGGGCGTGGCGAGCCGCCGCGGCTCGGAGGACCTGATGACCGCCGGCCGCGTGACCGTCAACGGCCAGGTCGCGACCGAACTGGGCACCAAGGTCGATGTCGACCGCGACCATATCGAGGTCGACGGCATGCCCGTCAAGCTCAACCAGGGCGCCGTGTACCTGATGCTCTACAAACCGACCGGCTACCTCACCACCATGAGCGATCCGCAGGAGCGCCCTTGCGTGGCTGATCTGGTGCCGCGCGACCGCTTTCCGGGGCTCTTCCCGGTGGGTCGCCTGGACCGCGACACCACGGGCCTTCTGCTCTTTACCACCGACGGCGAACTTTCGCAGGATCTGCTGCATCCCAGCAAGCACGTCTACAAGACCTACCAGGCGCTCGTGGACGGAGAAGTGTCCGATCGTGATCTTGCGCCGCTGCGTCGCGGCATCGAGCTCGACGACGGCCTGTGCCAGCCGGCAATCTGCCGCGTCATTAACGCGCGCGAGGCCGAGGCCGTGGCTCCGCAAGGCGTAAAGCCCGGCACCACCGCCGTGGAGGTCATCATCCGCGAGGGCCGCAAGAACCAGGTCAAACGCATGCTGAGCAAGATTCACCACCCGGTGATCCGCCTGCATCGCTGTAACTTTGCCGGCCTGGAGCTCAAGGACGTGGCCAAGGGCTCGTGGCGCGAGCTCACCGACCGCGAGGTTCAAATTCTCAAGGCCGGCGGCATCCCGCCCAAGCAGGCCAGCACCAAGCGCGGCGGCAAGCCCCAGGACACCCCCGCGACCCGCACGCGCCACCACGGCAGCCACGGCTCCGCACCCAAGCGCAACACCTACCGCGAGCGCTACACGGGTTAGGCAGTCCGCCAGCAAGCAGCGCCCGCGTCCCATACCAGCACGTCAACCACCGAAAGGAAGCATTACATGATCGTCGCCATCGACGGCCCCGCCGGTTCCGGCAAGTCCACCATCGCCAAGGAGATCGCCCGCCAGCTGGGCTTTAACAAGCTCGACACGGGCGCCATGTATCGCGCCGTCACCTTCGCTGCGCTCGACCGCGGCATCGACCTGGACGACGAGGCTGCCATCGATGCCCTCGCCGAGCAGATCGAGATCCGCTTCACCAACGGCACCGGCGAGGACACACGCCTGACCATTGACGGTCAGGATGCCTCGGCCGCCATTCGCACCCCGCAGGTGGACGCCAACGTGTCCAAGGTTTCGGCCTACCCGGGCGTGCGCGCCGCCATGCTCATCCATCAGCGCCGCGCCGCCGAGGACCGCGATATCGTGGCCGAGGGTCGCGACATCGGAACCGTCGTGTTCCCCAACGCGCAAGTCAAGGTCTTCCTGACCGCCGACCCGCGCGAGCGCGCCCGTCGCCGCGTGCTGCAGCGCCACCAGAACGATGCGCAGTCGCTCACCACCGAGCAGCTCGAGACCGAAGTCGACGAGACCCTCGACGCCCTCAAGCAGCGCGACAAGCTCGACAGCAGTCGCGAGGTCGCCCCGCTCGTGCCCGCCGAGGACGCCGTGCACGTCGACTCCACCGCCCACACCATCGACGAGGTCGTCTCGATAATCGAGGACCTCATCAACCAAAGGAGGTAGCCCATGCGCCTGTTTAAGCAGACGCCCAAGGATTACTACAACCCCCTTATGCCGAGTTCCCCGCGCTCATCCGCGGCACCGTCGCCGTGGTCATGGCAATCCTTTGGGCCTTCTCCAAGCTCATGTGGCGCTGGAAGGTAGAGGACGCCGATCTTCTGTTTGAGCGCCAGGAAGGCCGCGGCAGCGTGGTCATCTGCAACCACACCTCGATGGCCGAGCTGCTGGCCGTGGAGACGGCGCTGTTCTTTGGCGGCCGCCGCATTCGACCCATTTTTAAGTCCGAGTTCGCCAAGAGCAAGATTGCGCGCTGGGCCTTTAGCCGCGTTGGCGGCATCCCCGTCGAGCGCGGTACCGCCGACATGAAGTGCTTGCGCGCCGCCCAGCATGCGCTGCAGCGCGGCGAGGACGTTCTGATCTTCCCCGAGGGCACGCGCATCCGCTCGCGCGAGATCAAGCCCGAGGTCCACGGCGGCTTTGCGCTCATCGCCCAGATGGGCAAGGCGCCCGTCAACCCACTCGCCATCTGCGGCTGGTCCGACATCACGCCCGCGGGCAAAAAGCTCATGCGTCCCAAGAAGTGCTGGATCCGCGCCGGCAAGGCCGTCTCGCTTTCCGACGCACCGGCCGGGCTTAAACGCACGGAGCGCTTGGCCTGGTTTGAATCCGAGGCCATGAACCGCGTCTACGCCATGCGAGACGAGCTGTGCGCCGAGCATCCGGGCAGGTTCTAGCCATGAGCGAGAACGTGACGGACACCGCCGCGACTGCGTCCGACCAGGCAACCGCGCCTACCATCGAGATCGCCGCCCACGCCGGCACTTGCTACGGCGTACAGCGTGCGCTCGATATGGCGCTGGCCGCCGCGCCGCAGGCAGGGGAGTGCGCTCAGGTCCATACCTGGGTCCGCTCATCCATAACCCCATCGTGGTGCGCGAGCTCGCTAAGGCAGGCGTTGGCCTGGCCGAGAACTTGGATAATGCCACAACCGGCACCGTGATCATCCGCGCCCACGGCGTGGTGCCGCAGGTAATCGATGCCGCTCGCGAGCGTGGCCTTAACGTCATAGACGCCACCTGCCCCTACGTAAAGAAAGTCCATGTTGCAGCCGAGCGCCTGGTGCGCGAGGGCTACCGCGTGATCGTCGTGGGCGAGCCGGGCCACCCCGAAGTCGAGGGCATCCTGGGCCACGCCGGCGATGACGCGCAGGTCGTGAGCTGTGCCGCGGACGCCAACGCCTTGTCGCTCAAGGGCAAGGTAGGCCTCGTCGTGCAGACCACCCAGACCGCACAGAACTTGGCCGAGGTCGTAGCTGTCATCACGCCGCGCGTGCAGGAGCTACGTGTGATCAACACCATCTGCGCCGCCACGAGCGAGCGCCAGCAGGCAGCCGCATCACTTGCCAAACGCTGTGATTGCATGGTCGTCGTGGGCGGCAAGAACTCGGGCAACACCCGTCGCCTGGCACAGATTTGCGCGGACGCCTGCGAGCGCACATATCACATCGAGGAAGCTTCCGAGCTCCAGGCCGCGTGGTTTACCGACGCTCACCACATCGGCATCACCGCCGGAGCCTCCACCCCGCAAGAACACATCGAGCGCGCCGTCGAGCGCATCAAGGAGCTTTGCCGCTAATCATGGACCAGACCGTACCCGCATACGCCGCCGAGGTGGCCGATTACGGGCGCAGCCGCGACCCCGAGCCGGGTGAGGGCGCGCTCGTTAAGAATGTGCGTCCCGAATCGCCCGCATGGGATGTGGGCATCGAGCCGGGCATGCGCGTGCTCACGGTCAATGGCGAGCAGCTCACCGACATGATCGTGTGGCTCTGGGAGGCCGACGACGACACCGTCGAGTTGGAAGTTCTCGACCCGCGCGACACCATCACCTCCGTCGAGCTCGACCGCTTCCCGGGCGAGGACTGGGGCCTTGAGTTCGACGGCCCCATCTTCGACGGCATGCGTACCTGCGTCAACGCCTGCGTGTTCTGCTTTATGACCATGCTCCCCAAGGGCGGTCGCTCCACGCTCTACATCCGCGACGACGACTATCGTCTGAGCTTTTTGCAGGGCAACTTTGTCACGCTCACGAACCTCTCCGACGAGGACGTGCAAAACGTCATCGAGCGTAACATGAGCCCCATGAACGTGTCGGTCCACGCCGTAAGCCCCGACGTCCGCCGCCGTATGATGGGCCGCAACGCCCAGCGCGGCATGGATGTGCTCGAGGCCATCATGGCCGCCGGCATAGAGATTCATGCGCAGATCGTGTTGTGCCCCGGCATGAACGACGGCGAGGGAGCTGGAAAAGACCCTGCGCTTTTGCGAGGAGCACGAGCAAATCACAAGCCTGGGCATTGTGCCGCTCGGTTTTACCAAGCATCAAAACCGCTTTAGCTGGTCCTACAGCGACAAGCCCGAGCTGGCGCGCGAGACCATCGCGATGATCAGGCCCTTCAGGACCGCGCCTATGAGCGCTTTGGCCGCCACACCTTCCAGATGAGCGACGAGTTCTATCTGGACGCTGGCATCGATCCTCCCGAGGCTGACTTTACGACGGCTACCCGCAGTACTACGACGGCATCGGCATGATCCGCTCATATCTGGACGAGACCGACGACGTGCTTGCAACCGACGCCGAGCGTCTGGCCCGCGTCCGCGAGGCCATCGCCGAGCGTAACCAGCGCCTTCTGTGCCTCTCCGGCGCCAGCGCACGCGACACCGTGGCGCGCTTTGTGGAGTCGCCGCATGGTCTCGGCGGCACCGTCACAGCCATCAAGAACCGCTACTTTGGCGGCAACGTGGACGTGACCGGCCTCATCGTCGCGTGTGACATTCTGGAGCAGCTGCCCCAAGATCTGTCGGGGGTTATGCTCTTTGTGCCTAAGCTCATGTTCAACGCTGACGGCATGACGCTTGACGAGTATCATCGTGACGATTTACTCGCAAGCCTTACCGGTCGCGGCGCCGAGGTTCATGTGGTGTCGACCATGCCGCATGAGCTGCTCGATACCCTGGAGCACATCCTTGGCATTGTGCCTGCCGACTCTACTAATTCCGCTGACCCTACCCATTAAAGGAGAGCAGATGAAACCTATCGTCGCCGTCGTCGGACGCCCCAACGTGGGCAAGTCCACACTCGTTAACCGCCTGGCCCAGACCTCGGACGCCATCGTCCACGAGTCTCGCGGCGTCACGCGCGACCGCTCGTACCACACGGCCGATTGGAACGGCCGCGAGTTCACCATCGTCGACACGGGCGGCATCGAACCGCTCAAGAGCGATGACGTGTTTGCCACATCCATCCGCGACCAGGCCCTCGCCGCCGCCGAGGAAGCCGCCGTCATCCTGTTTGTGGTCGACGGCCGCACCGGCGTCACCGAGGAGGACGAGTCGGTCGCCCGCATGCTCAAGCGCTGCGACAAGCCGGTCCTTCTGCTGGTGAACAAGCTCGACAACCCCGATCGCGAAAACGACAGCATCTGGGAGTTCTATTCGCTCGGCATCGGCGAGCCCACGCCGCTCTCGGCCCTGCACGGCCACGGCACGGGCGACCTGCTCGATGACATCGTGGCCCTGCTTCCGGAGGAAGAGGACGAGGTCGCCGATGAGTTCCCCGACGCGCTGAACGTAGCCATCATCGGCCGCCCCAATGCCGGTAAGTCGTCGCTGTTCAATCGTATCCTGGGCGCCGACCGCTCTATCGTGTCCAACATTGCCGGCACGACGCGCGACGCCATCGACACCGTCGTGGAGCGCAACGGTAAGCACTACCGCATGGTCGATACCGCGGGCATCCGCAAGAAGAGCACCGTGTACGAGAACATCGAGTACTACTCCATGGTCCGCGGCCTGCGCGCCATCGACCGCGCCGACGTGGCGCTGCTCGTCGTCGATGCCTCCGTGGGCGTTACCGAGCAGGACCAGAAGGTCATGGGTCTTGCCATCGAGCGCGGCTGCGCCATCGTTGTGCTGCTCAACAAGTGGGATCTGCTCGACGACGACCGTAAGCGCGAGGCCTGCATGGAGACCATCGACCGCCGTCTGGGCGTTATGGCTCCCTGGGCCCAGTACCTGCGCATCTGCCCTGACCGGCCGCAGCGTCGAGAAGATCTGGGCAATGGTAGACGCCGCCGAGAAGACACGCTCGCAAAAGATCAGCACCTCGCGCCTCAACACGTTCCTCACCGACCTGCGCGAGTTCGGTCATACCGTGGTGGACGGCAAGCGCCGCCTGCGCATGCACTACGTGACCCAGACGGGCGTCAACCCGCCGACGTTCACGTTCTTCGTCAACCACAGCGACCTGGTCAACGACACCTACCAGCGCTACATTGAGAACCGCATGCGCTCGACCTTCGACTTTGCCGGCACGCCTATTCGACTCTTCTTTAGGAAGAAGGAGCAAAAAGGATGCATAATCCGATTCTGCTGACCGCCATCTGCGCCGTGGTCTCGTTCTTTATCGGAGCGATCCCGTTTGGCCTGATTCTGGGCCGCGTGTTCAACCACACCGACATTCGCAAGGCGGGCTCCGGCAACATCGGCACCACCAACGCCCCTGCGTGGCCGGCCCCAAGGTGGCCGCGCTCACGTTGCTGCTCGACTGTCTTAAGGGCGCCATCTGCGTCCTTATCGCTCGTCCGCTCATCGCGAGCGTGGGCTATGGCTTTCCGCCGAGCATTATGGCTCCTGGTGCTGCCGGCGATTGGATGCTCGGCGTCATCTGCCTGGCAGCGGTGTGGGGCCACATCTTCTCGCCGTACCTCAACTTCCACGGCGGCAAGGGTATCGCCGTGGGCCTGGGCGTAATCCTTGCCTGGTACTGGCCCATCGGACTTTCGCTACTGGGCATGTTTATCGTGGCCGTCGCCATCACCAAATTTGTGTCGGTGGGCTCGCTTGCCGCCGCCATCGGCCTTCCCATCGCCGCTTGTGCGGTCTTTCCGTACAGCAGCCTGGGACTTAAGTTTTGCATGGCGATGATCGGCATCACCGTGGTATGGGCCCATCGCTCGAATATCAAAAGCTCATGGCTGGTAAGGAGTCAAAGCTCTCGTTTACCAAGCGCGTCACCGAGCCCGACGATAAGTAGGAGAGAGTCATGAATGTTGCGCTGATTGGCTCTGGCTCCTGGGGAACCGCCGTCGCCGGCCTTGACGCCGCGCGAGCCGAGCACGTGACCATGTGGGCCCATAGCGAGCAGACGGCCGCCGGTATTAACGGCGAGCACCAAAACCCTCGCTATCTGGTGGGCTACGAGCTGCCGGACAACGTGGTAGCAACGACCGAGCTCGCCCAGGCGCTCGACGGTGCCGATGCGATCATCTTTGCCGTGCCTTCGACGCACCTGCGCGACGTCTGCCACCAGGCGGCGCCGTACATCGCGGACGAGACGCCGGTTCTGTGCCTCACCAAGGGCATCGAGCCCGAGTCCGGTCTGCTCATGAGCGAGGTCATTGCCAGCGAGATTGGCAACGAGGCACGTGTCGCGGCGCTTTCGGGCCCCAACCATGCTGAGGAAATCTGCCACGGCGGACTTTCTGCCGCCGTCATCGCCAGCGAAGATCCGCAGATAGGGGAGACCTTTAAGGACCTGCTCCTGTCCACGGCCTTCCGCATCTATCTGTCGCAAGACATGACCGGTGTCGAGGTCTGTGGCGCCATGAAAACGTCATCGCCATCGTGTGCGGCATCTCCGCCGGTACCGGTGCGGGCGACAATACGCTCGCCCTTATCATGACGCGCGGCTTAGCAGAGATCAGCCGCCTGGTGCACGCCCGCGGCGGGCAGGCCATAACGTGCATGGGACTTGCCGGCATGGGCGACCTCATTGCCACCTGCACCTCGGAGCATTCGCGCAACCGTACCTTTGGCTACGAGTTTGCCCACGGCGTTTCGCTCGACGAGTACCAGGCGCGCACGCATATGGTTGTCGAGGGCGCCGTCGCGGCCCGCAGCGTCAGCGAGCTTGCCCGTTCACTGGGCGTAGACATTCCGCTCACCTTTGCCGTGGAGCAAACGCTCTACAACGGTGTTACCTTGGATAGGGCGCTCGAGATTCTTACCGATCGCGTCCCTTCTCAAGAGTTCTACGGACTCACCGACTAGCGCAGAAAGGCTTCTACCATGGGTTCCATCAAAATTGCTCCGTCCGTCCTTTCGGCCGACATGGCCAACCTCAAGGGCGAACTCGACAAGATCGCCGGTGCCGACTACGTGCACTTCGACGTTATGGACGGTCACTTTACCGGTAACCTCACCTTTGGCGTCGACATCCTCAAGGCCGTCAAGCGCTCCACCGATGTACCGGTCGACGCGCACCTGATGGTGTCGAACCCCGACGAGACGGTCGATTGGTATGCAGACGCCGGTGCCGATATGATCACCGTGCACTACGAGGCCTCCACACACCTGCACCGCACGCTCACGCATCTGCAGCAGCGCGGCGTCAAGGCCGGCGTGGTGCTCAACCCCGCCACCCCCGTGTGCGTACTCGATAGCATCATCGACGTCGTCGATATGGTGCTGCTGATGAGCGTGAACCCCGGCTTTGGCGGCCAGAGCTTTATCCCGGGCACTCTGCATAAGCTCCACGAGCTCAAGGCCATGTGCGAGTGCCACGGCGTGTCGCCCATGATCGAGGTCGACGGCGGCATCTCTTCCAAAAACATCGCAGAGGTCGTCAAGGCCGGTGCCAGCGTGCTCGTAGCCGGCTCCGCCGTATTTAAATCCGAAGATCCCGCTGCCGAGGTTGCGCTGCTGCAGAAGCTGGGCAACGAGGCCGCACAGGAGGCATAAACCCTTATGACCGCAGGTCAAAACCGCATACCCGTGAACCTTGACTATGCCGCCTCGACGCCCATGCGCGCCGAGGCGCTCCTTGCGCAGCGCGAGTACGACGACAGCGAGCTTGCCGGCGTCAACCCCAACTCGCTACATTCGCTCGGCCGCAAGGCCGCTGCGCGCCTAGAAGTGGCGCGTCGCGAGATTGCCCGCAGCTTTGGCGCACGCGTCCGTCCGTCCGAGATCATCTTGACCAACGGCGGTACCGAGGCAAACCAGCTGGCGCTCCTCGGACTTGCCGAGGGCGCCCGTCAGCGCGATCGCAAGCGCGACCGCGTGATCGTATCGGCGATCGAGCACGATTCGATCCTGGACAACCTACCGTTGCTGCGAGCCGCGGGATTTACCGTTGACCTGGTCCAGCCCTGCCGCGCGGGCCACATTGAACTTGCCACGCTGAGCGACTTGCTCGGCGACAACGTAGCACTCGTAAGCATTATGGTCGCCAATAACGAGACCGGTGTGGTGCAGCCTATCCGCGAGCTTGCCGCCGCCGCGCACGCCGCCGGCGCCCTCTTCCACACCGACGCCATTCAGGGTTATCTGCATATTCCGCTCGATGTGCACGAGCTGGGCGTTGACGCCATGACCGTTGCCGCACACAAGATTGGCGGCCCCGTGGCCTCCGGTGCGCTCTACCTTAAGAGCCGCACGCCGTTGCGCCCCCGCATCTTTGGCGGCGGACAGGAAGCCGGCCGACGCGCCGGCACGCAGGACCTGCGCACGCAGCTGGCTTTTGCCGCTGCCGCCTCCGCGCTGTTGCCGACCGTGGCCCAGGAGCGCGCGACGCTGCAGGCCTTGTCCGACAAGCTCTATGCCACGCTCACGGCCCATCCGCGCATTCATGCCACGATGGGCGACTACGCGCAGGCCAATCGCCTGCCCGGCATGGTTTCGATCTACGTTGACGGCATGGACTCCGAGGAGCTCATCATTAAGCTCGACGCCGCCGGCTTTGAGGTTTCGGCCGGCTCTGCCTGCTCGAGCGGCAGCATGGACCCGAGCCATGTACTCAGCGCCATGGGTATTGGCCGCGAGCAGGCATTAGGCGCGCTGCGCATCTCGTTCGATGACCGCGTAAACCCGGGCGACCTGGATGACTTTGCCCAGGCGCTGCTGTCGATCGTGGGTGCCGCATGATCGTTGCCGAACTCGAGCGCGCTCTGCTAGTGCGCTATCCCAAGACGGACGCCGAGCCCTGGGACCATGTAGGCCTTTCCGTAGGCGACCCTGCCGCCGAGATCACTGGCGTGGCCTGCGCACTCGACGCGACCGAAGCCAACGTGCACCGCGCCCAGGAGGCCGGTGCCAACGTGTTGTTGACGCATCATCCTATCTACATCAAGGCACCCGAGGCGTTTTGCCCGGCGGATGCGTCGCGCCCCCAGTGCAGCGCAGCACTGTTTGAGGCCGTCCGCTGCGGCGTGAGCATTATTTCGCTCCATACCAATCTGGACCGCTCGCACGAGGCGCGTGCCTGCCTAAGTGAGCTTCTGGGTGTCGCGCCCGTGAGTTCGCTGGAGCATGTGGACGACCCCGAGTCGACCGGCCTAGGTGCGCTTTCAACGCTCGACAACCCGTGCACGCTGCGCGATCTTGCCGACCGTTCTGTCATGGCCTTCGAATGCGACCCGCGCGTATGGGGCGACGCCAAGCGCCCGTGCCGCACCGTCGCCATTCTGGGCGGCTCCCTCGGCGACTTTGGCGAGCTTGCCATCGCCGCCGGTGCGGATGTCATCGTGACCGGAGAAGCTGGGTACCACGTGGCGCAGGACCTCGCGCTGCGCGGTCTGGGCGTCATCCTGCTCGGCCACGACCGCTCCGAGGAGCCGTTCGTTGATATATTGATGAACTCTGCAGTTGACGCCGGGGTCGACCCCCGTCATGCGATTAAAATACTGAACCCTTGCCAATGGTGGACTGTGACAAAAGGAGAGAACTTATGAGCGCCGGCGCTACGCTACTCAAGCTGCAACAGATCGATTTGGAGCTCGCCCGCAACAAGAGCGAACTTGCCAATATGCCGGAGCTCAAGGAGCTCGCTTCCAAGCGCAAGACCTATGTGAAGCTCAAGTCCGAGATGACCAAACTCTACGCCCAGCACAAGGATCTGGACATTGAGCTCGACGATCTCAACACCACCGAGATTCAGACCAACAACGCCATCGAGGCTGCCAAGAAGCGCCATGTCGACGGCTCCGACTACCGCGAGGTTCAGGACCTGGAGAATGAACTCGCCACTTTGGCCAAGCGTCTGGACAAGATTGAGCACACCCGCAAGGACGTCGTTGTCGCCCACAAGGAGGCGCTCGACCGCGAGACCCGCGCGCAGGCCATCATCGCCAAGTTCGAAGAGGGCGTGAAGGCCGATACCAAGGCCGCCCGCGCCAAGGCTGCCGACCTGCAGGCTCAGATTGACGCCGCCACTAAGGAGCGCACTGCGCTTGCCGCCACGCTGCCGGCCGACGTGCTCACCGACTACGAGCGTCTGCTCAAGCAGTTCCGCGGCCTGGCCGTCGAGACCATCCAGGGCAACATCCCCACGGTCTGCCAAACCGCGCTGCAGGCATCGTCCATGAGCGACCTCAACCACGACGGTAGCGAGATTACGCACTGCCCGTACTGCCACCGCCTCCTGGTACTCCCGAGCAAGGAAGCCTAATGATGACGGCGGCATCCAACAATTCAATGCAACTTGAGGGAAAAACGATCCTGCTGGGCATTACCGGCGGGATCGCCGCCTATAAGTCGTGCAATATCGTGCGCCTGCTGCAAAAGCGCGGTGCGCGCGTCAAGGTCGTTATGAGCGAGCATGCCACGGGTTTGTGGGCCCGCTCACCTTCCGTGCGCTCACCAACGAGCCCGTTGCCGTGGGCCTATTCGACGATCCCTCCGACCCCATCCACCACATTTCGCGGGCGCAGGAACCCGACCTGGTGGTCGTGGCGCCCGCGACGGCCAATATCATCGCCAAGATGGCCACCGGCATCGCCGACGACCTCATCTCCACCACGCTGCTTGCGACGCCGCGACCCATCGTGATCGCACCTGCTATGAACAACGGCATGTGGAAGGCGCCGGCGACACAGGCCAACATGGCCACGCTGCGCGACCGCGGCGTGCATGTGGTGGGACCCGGCAGCGGCTACCTTGCCTGTGGCGACGTTGACACGGGCCGCATGAGCGAGCCCGAGGACATCGTCGAGGCTGTCTGTGAGGTGCTCAACTCCGCGCCTCAAGACCTGGCAGGTAAGCGCATCGTGATTACCGCCGGCCCCACGCACGAACCGATCGACCCGGTGCGATTCATTGGCAACCGTTCGTCGGGCAAGATGGGCATCGCCCTGGCGGGGGAGGCTGCTCGCCGCGGTGCCGAGGTCACGCTCGTGTTGGGACCGACATCGCTCGATGTGCCCGGCGGCATGGAGTGCGTGCGCGTGCAGACCGCCGCAGAGATGCTCCAGGCGGCACTGAGCGCCTTCCAGACGGCCGATGCGGCCATCTGCGCTGCCGCCGTTGCCGACTACACACCTGCGGCACCTGCGGATCACAAACTCAAAAAGGCCAACGAGCGCCTCGACTGCATCGAGCTTGTCGAGACGGTCGACATTCTGGCCGAGCTCTCGCGCCAGAAGGGCGAGCGCTGCGTGATCGGCTTTGCGGCCGAGACCGATAACGTTGTCGAGTACGCAGAGCGCAAATTGGCCCGCAAGGGGTGCGATGTAATAATCGCCAACGATGTCTCACGCACCGATTCGGGCTTTGGGACCGACACCAACAAGGCCTGGATTGTGAGCAAAACGGGCACGCAAGAACTTCCCGTGCTAACAAAAGCCCAGCTCGCAGATACAATTTTGAACTTGCTTCAAAATTTGTAAAAAAGTTCTTGCACAAGGCTAAAGTTTCGGGTTAATATACTCCCTGTTGCGAGCGAGAGCAGAGCAACATACAAAAGCTTCGGGACGTGGCGCAGCTTGGTAGCGCACTTGACTGGGGGTCAAGGGGTCGCTGGTTCGAATCCAGTCGTCCCGACCAAGTTTGCAGGTCAGGCACCTAGTGCCTGACCTTTTTATTAAGAATCAACAAGGTAAGCAACAAAGAATCAACAGCTGTTTTTTAGCTAATATGAATATGCCCATCTACCTGCGGTTTTGTAGAATCGTGATTTTAATGGATCCCCCTCCACTGTGATTCCACAATTCGTCAATCTATTGATTCCGCATATGCAAACTATCTCGTCTGTTTGGTCTACATACGCGAAGGAATCTTGCCTGCGTCTACCTATTTCGTCTACTTGCGCGCTAGGTACGTTGCCGAAACGCCTGAAAAATTACGGTTCAAGACGATCGGGTGCTCCGTCTTTTTACAAATGCATATGGCGTGCTGGCGCGACCACGATGGATGCCGGCAGAGCCGCTCAGAACCGAAATGCGGCCCTTTCGGGAGAAATTCCCTATAGGGTTTTTCGGATCAATACCGAAAACAGGTCTCAAATCGCCTTTGAAAGGCTGGTGCTAAGGGAGAAGGGAAGGGCGTTTTGAAGAGCAGGCAGCCCTCCATCACTTTGGCTCATGATTAGTCAGCAGTACCTTGGCCGCAGGTGATATCAAGACGGTATTTCCCGGATTCGGGGTATGAACACTGTCATCGATGAGGATGGTGTTCATACCGAGATGCAGATCGGGGAATATGCGCCAGACGCTCGGCAAGAACGGTTTCGACTGGATGCTGTAGGCTGGATTTGCCGCAGCGGCAAGACCAGAGCTGAATTATGAAATAGCCCTACGCTCGGCAATGTATCTACAACCCTGAGCGAAGGGAGCCGCATATGCATGCAGCGGCATTTTCGCCTCGGGGGGCGCTCATAGAGCGGCCAATCTCCGAGGCCAGTCAATCATCGAGTACGTCCTGATCATCGCAATCATCGGCTTGGTGATCGTGTTCGCGGGACCCGGCGTGGCCGGTGCCATCCGAAACCAGTTCAACCTGGTCGGCAACACGGTGAACAGCGGGGCGACGGCGGCGGCGAGGCGGCGGCACGTCCGGCGGAGGCTCCGCCGGGACCGATTCCGCGACCGTCCAGGCGGCGGTGGCAAAGGACCCGAAGGACTGGACGCTCGACGAGCAGAAGGCGGTCGCCGAGGACATCGCGGCGAAGGGCGAGTCATCTCCCGTCTACGCCAAGGCGAAGGCCGCGATGGATGCAGGGACAAGTTCTCGATGAAACTCACCGACGGACAGACGCTCGAGTACCGCATCATCGGCATCAATCATGACGATTTGCCGACAGTTCGGGCAAGGCGGGCCTGACGTTCCTCACCACCTCGACGACTATTTCTTCCCGCATGAACGCCACAGCAACTAACGCTGGAGGCTGGGAGAAGTCCGATCTCCGCCAGAAGATGAACTCTGGCGAGATCTGAGCCTCATGCCGCCCGATTTCCAGTCAAGGTGAAATCGGTAAAAAGCTCACGAACAACGTCGGTGGCGGTAGCGCGAACAAGAATGCCGCCGTGACGGCAACCTCGGACAAGCTGTTCCTGCTCAGCTACTCCGGATCGTCCCCAACCTCCTATTGGGCTTCCAAATACCCCTGGAGCTCCTCCGAGGGAACCCAATACAGGCCTTCAAAGGGAAAGGTGACGAATAACAATTCGAGTAACAGCGGTCTGTCAATCAGCATAAACGGTGGCTACTGGTGGGAGCGTTCGCCACAGCCGCTCTATAGCGGACTTTGGACTAATGCGCGCTTTCTCATGGTCAGCTATGGAGATCAAGTAAGGGATGGCCGGCGTCTGGTTCGAGCTACGTTTGCCCCGCCTGGTGTTTTTAGCCTGTCTTCAAGCTTGTCTAGCGAAAAGCCCGCGCGACCCCGCGTGGGCTTTTCTTTGAGCCAAACGATTGCCGCAACGGCACCTGCCAGCCCGAACAATACGCCTCATATACGTTATGTCAAAACACGACATGAAATGGGGTTCTATGGCTTCAAAATGCGCAGGACGGGGCGTGCCGTTCGGATACAACCCGCAAAGGGATAGGTTTGTATGGTTGAGCTCGGTACCGCTCGACAGGTACGGAGAGGCGCTGCGGGCTCGTCTGCCCGTCCTGCGGCGGCAAACTGCAGGCCGTGCGGACTGCGACCAATACACCTCATCCGTACTACAAGTGCTTCAGGCACTCATCGCTGTCCTCGTGCGGTGGTGGGTTCGAGTCGCAGCTGCACAGGGCAGTCAGGGTCTCTTCTGGCCGACTCGGTCGGCAGGGGTTCCGCCTCCCGATGGTCTCCTTGGCGGACGCAGCGCCGCACGCATCGAGGATAAGCGATTCCGGGCGATGGGTTCACGATTGGCGGCAGACATTCGAACAGGACGACCGCTGTGTCTATCCGGAGATCGGGTGCCGTACTCGGCGAGAAAAAAATGCACTATCGAGGCCGTTGAGGTTGAGATGCCTCAGGAAAACGGCTTGCGCCCTGATGTCGTCCTGACACTGAAAGATAGCCGTGGGGGATCTCGGCAGGGTTGCGGTTGAAATCCGCGTGGAGCACCCAGCGAAGTCGCTGGAAGACGCAGTGAAGTTCAGCGAGATCGGTCTGGACGTTATCGAGTTAAATTTCGGCGGTATCGATTTGACTTCGGAGGATTGCGAATCATTGCTCCAGAGGACCGTATTCGGCGACCTGTCCCCAGATGCCAACGCGACATGCGCCGCAGTGGCTTTGGACAGCAAGAGCCGTATCGGCGCTGGAAAATTACCATCCCTATGTTGACACGAGTCGACCGCACTTTTCCGGAAAGGAACGGGCGCAATTCCGTATATCGGAAAACATGCCCACGTTGCCGTGGCAAAGGTTTTCGGAGAGGAAACCTGGAATGATCTGACCAAGCTATGCGACATCGTGGACAAAATCGATAGGGAGGCAGATGCCGAAGCCGAAGAAGCGGAGCTTGATTCCTTCGGAACGATTGAAACGGATCCGGAATTGTCCGATATGGCTGACGGACAGGAGGATCAAGCTGTTCAACCAGATGAGAATGGAGCCAATGGGTCTGATGGCTCTATCTCTGGTAAATCGCAAGGAAAGCCAACAAAAACGGTGGTGGCAGCGCAATCCCTTAGGCCGTTTTCTAAGCAGATTCAAATAGCCACCTCACTCAAGCTCCAAACCGATGGCAGCTTGGCTGATAGCCGCCATAGCGGCTGTTGCAGGACAAAGTTCGCGGTGCATAGATTCTTCTTACTAAACAAATAAGGGCGCTTTCGCGCCCTTATTGATTCTCGGTTGCTGCCTGCCAGTCTGCTCTCCTAGACCGAAGTCTAGGCGCGGGGGGCTTAGGCCCCTAGGCCTGAACGTACTCGAGGTCAAGTTCTCCAGGCGCGTCCACGTACATCGCGCCGAACGTCAGGTTTACCAGCCGAGTCTGGACTCCTTTCGGAATGACTAAATTTTACCCTTATATGGCTAATCGATTAACGGTATCCCAAAGGGTGAATCCAAATCCAAGTTTAACGAAGTTCGACGAGTTCAAGTTGCCTAAATCGACTAATGCCGCTGCGGCAAGACCAGCGTAACCTTTTGGAATAGTTCTACGCTCGGCGATGTATCTACAAGCCCTGAGCGAAGGGGCCGCATATGCATGCAGCGGCAATTGAGGGGGGGTATCTCCTAGGAATACCCGCCTCGAGGCCAATCGATTATCAGTACGTCCTGATGCATCGCGGTCATCGGCCTGGTGATCGTGTTCGCGGGACCCGGCTTGGCCGGGGCCATCCGCAACCAGTTCAACCTGGTCGGCAACACGGTGAACAGCGGGGCGACCGGCGGCAGCGCGACCGGCGGAGGGCTCCACAGGGGCCGATTCCGCGACCGTCCAGGCGGCCGTCGCCAGGACGCCAAGGACTGGACGCTCGAGGAGCAGGAGGCCGTGGCCGCGGACATCGCCGCGAAGGGCGAGGCATCGCCGGCGTACGCCAAGGCGAAGGCCGCCATGGACGCGAATACGAAATGGTCGATTAAGCTCACGAATGGCAAGACGCTCGAGTACCGAATCATCGGCATTAACCATGACGATCGCCGACGGTAGCGGCAAGGCGGGTCTGACGTTTGAGACGACCAACGATGTCCTATACAAACACATCTTGAACGACACAAAGACCAATGTCGGCGGTTGGAGGTCCTCTAAAATCCGCGCCCGCCTGAACTCCGGTGACCTCTGGGCGCTCCTGCCGGCCGAGCTCCAGTCCAAGGCGAAGGCCGTCACGAAGATGACGGACAACGATGGCGGCGGTAGCGCCGGCACTCCGTCGGCAACGATTGACAAGGTCTTCATCCTCTCGACGACCGAGATTTACGGATACCGCCAGTCTGACGGCGCCCAGTACGAGTACTATGCGATGTCGAGGTATTCTGGACCTGAGATTGTGTGCTATTTCCAAACTCGTTCCGTGTCTCCGAGTGACTCAACGGGCTTTTTCTATGTTGACCCCTTCGGTCGCTGCAAAAGCGGTAGTGCCAACAGTGCCGGCAACGTGTTCCCCGCTTGGTGCTTCTAGCTTGTCCTCTAACCTTGTCTAGTGCAAAGCCCGCGCGACCCCGTGCGGGCTTTTCTTTTTGGCAGCCGCACGAACGGTTTGATGTTTGTGGTACAGGTTATCGGTTAGAGGAGAAATGGGGTCATACAGCGGCTCTCAGAGCTCCTGCCGTTCCCTCATATCGTCACCACAGCGGCAGGACCGAGCGGATTCGCGCAACAACCACCCAGCCAAACACATGGGCACCCCAAAAAGGCGCGCCGCAGTATAGCGAGCTGTTTTCATCCCTCATATTGCGAACTTATTGCGTTCCTTATCGTCCTTTTTTCTTATTTCTGTCCGTCTACCTGTCCGCGGTGGCTTTACCTATGCTATGTAGCCATACAATCCTTACCTTAGCTATGGTTTATTCACCGCACGTTCAAATCCTCCCACTGTTCTCAGATTTCCTCATTTCGCAGCTAGCGCACGCGAAGTCGTTTCGTCCGTAAGCAACGTGCCGTCTTCACACTTCATTCAAATCACAATACAAATCTTCCTGTGCGTTGTTCGTCTTTCTATTCGTCTACCTAGCCGTTATTGTTTCTTCTGTTCATTTCAAGACATCGCCGCGTGCAATCCTGCGCTATTCGCCTTCCGACCCGAAGCCTTCCCGAGAAACGAATATCGCCCTACCGACTATTCTTGAGCTATCCGGTTGCCTGCCGCGCGACCCGAAGCCTGATCAGCATCGGTAAGCGCCGAGCGCGGAGGACGTGGCCGTTAAGGGCCTGAAAGAGTCCACAAGTGCTCAAATATGGTGAGAGACGCGAAGGAGGACGGAATCCATTTTCGGATACCGACTACCCAGACAGGATCGATACAGGCGGTTTTAAGCAGACTACGTCTCCTGTTGTTGGTCGATTTTGGAAGGAAAGGGCCTTTAGGGTTTCGTTATCCGATGCGAGGTATCGCCACTCGGTCAAGGGACCGGACTTCATGGCCAAGCTGCCGCGGATCAAAAACGCTGATTACCCATACCGACCCGCGGCTTGGCCTCCATGAGACATGAACCGCATGTCCGCTTGCGACTTAAGATTAAAGGGACTGTTTGACGGAATATATTGGCATTATTGAGATTGTTTCAGTATTCTTCATTCCTGCCGCAATTTATAGCAGACATGCCGCATCGGCAAGACCGGAGCAGAATTATGTAGCCCCTACGCTCGGCAATGTATCTACAAACCCTGAGCGAAGGGAGTGTCGCAAATGCATGCAGCGGCAGTTAACCTTCGGGGGGGGGTATCTCCTAGGAGTACCCGCCTCCGAGGGCAATCTATCATCGAGTACGTCCTGATCATCGCAATCATCGGCCTGGTCATCGTGTTCGCGGGACCCGGCGTGGCCCCGGGGCCATCCGAAACCAGTTCAACCTGGTCGGCAACACACTCCAATAGCGGGACTAACGGAGGCACGGAGGGCGGCGGCGCATCCGGCGGCGGCTCCACTGGGGCCGACTCCGCGACCGTCCAGGCGGCCGTCGCCAAGGACGCCAAGGACTGGACGCTCGACGAGCAGGAGGCCGTGGCCGCGGACATCGCCGCGAAGGGCGAGGCATCGCCGGCGTACGCCAAGGCGAAGGCCGCCATGCACGCGAATACGAAACGGTCGATTAAGCTCACGAATGGCAAGACGCTCGAGTACCGAATCATCGGCATTAACCATGACGATCTCGCCGACGGTAGCGGCAAGGCTGGAATTACATTTCTTGCCACTTCGAGAAGCATCGAACCTGATATCACTTGGGTAGCAATTCCGGCGGCTGGGGAAAAAACAAATCTTCGTCAGATGATGAATTCCGGCAAGATTTGGAATCTCATGCCATCTGATTTCCAGTCAAGGTGAAGACCGTCAGGAAGCTCACGAACAACGTTGACGGAACCGACAAGAACGCCGCTGTGACGGCGACTTCAGACAAACTGTTCTGTTTAAGCTATTCTGAGATTGTAGGGAGTCCCTACGGCGAATGGGGCTGGCCAGCGTATTCTTGGCTCGGCAGTGAAGGAACCCAGTACGAGTATTTCAGGGATAAGGATATTATTAGCAATGGAAACAACGATTGTCTGCGAGTAGGTCCCGTTGATTGGCCCACCAATTGGTGGGAGCGAACAGTGTGGCCAGGCTCTTCTAAGGCTTTTTATCTTGTTGGCAACGGCGGCGATCCAACATACTGCACCAACTACGCTGGGGGTTCACATTGCGTTTGCCCCACCTGGTGCTTCTAGACATTTTGTCCTATAAGCCGACATCTGAATAAAGCCCGCGTCACCCGGCGCGGGCTTTTTTTGGCGATTACTCGAACAATTTGAGGTTCATGGCGCAGGTAATCGGTTTGAGGAAAATTGGAGCCATACAGCGGCTCCCAGGGCGCCTGCCGTACTCCCATATCGTTGCCGCTGCGGCAAATCACCCTCGCCATCCGCTATGACCCTTATCTTCGAATCAATGTTTACTTTGATTTGAGAGGATATTTTCATGGCGGATAGCGAGGCGCGTCTATTCGATACAACGGGGAGAGAACATCGGCACCTACAGGCTCGAGGTGATGGACACCTTTTGGAAGCGTTTCATGGGACTGATGGGACGCGATGACGTCCCGATCGGTAATGCCGCCTTGTTCCGCAAGTGTTCCTCGATTCACATGTTCTTTATGAAGATCCCCTCGATGTCATTTGGTACGGGGCACTATGCCCGATGGTCAGTGTCCGTTCTATCGGTCGCGAGGACGTCAAGCCTTGGCATTGTCTTTCGGCCCGAAGCACACGCATGGATGCCTCGAAGTCGCCGCCGGTACCGTCCCCAAAAATCTCGATACGATCGAGATTGTAACCGCTTCTTCCGAGCCTAAAACCGACCGTCACCCGTCCCGACTATCGAGACGTTGTACGCGACCGCATCCAAGTGACCCGATGTGCCGAAGACTTGCCACACCTAGGCGCCGCCGCCAATCCCTACACGGCCTCACCCTCTAGTCTTACCCATTGCCATGTTGAAAGACTTCTTGCCGCTGCGGCAAGACGGGGAGGATTCCCGTACCTGCTTTACCTTCGGCAATGTATCTGTTAACCCTGAGCGAAGGGAGCCGCATATGCATGCAGCGGCATTTTCGCCTCGGGGGGGGCGCTCATAGAGCGGCCAATCTCCGAGGCCAGTCAATCAACGAGTACGTCCTGATCATCGCAATCATCGGCTTGGTGATCGTGTTCGCGGGACCCGGCGTGGCCGGTGCCATCGAAACCAGTTCAACCTGGTCGGCAACACGGTGAACAGCGGGGGCGACGGGCGGCGCCGAGGGCGGCGGCACGTCCGGCGGAGGCTCCGCCGGGGCCGACTCCACGACCGTCCAGGCGGCGGTGGCAAAGGACCCGAAGGACTGGACGCTCGACGAGCAGAAGGCGGTCGCCGAGGACATCGCGGCGAAGGGCGAGTCATCTCCCGTCTACGCCAAGGCGAAGGCCGCGATGGATGCAGGGACGAAGTTCTCGATGAAACTCACCGACGGACAGACGCTCGAGTACCGCATCATCGGCATCAATCATGACGATCTCGCCGACGGTTCGGGCAAGGCGGGCCTGACGTTCCTCACCACCTCGACGACTATTTCTTCCCGCATGAACGCCACAGCAACTAACGCTGGAGGCTGGGAGAAGTCCGATCTCCGCCAGAAGATGAACTCTGGCGAGATCTGGAGCCTCATGCCGCCCGATTTCCAGTCCAAGGTGAAATCGGTAAAAAGCTCACGAACAACGTCGGTGGCGGTAGCGCGAACAAGAATGCCGCCGTGACGGCAACCTCGGACAAGCTGTTCCTGCTCGGCTACTCCGAGATCGTCCCCCACCTCTATTGGGCTTCCGACTACCCCTGGAGCTCCTCCGAGGGAACCCAGTACAGGCCTTCAAAGGGCAAGGTGACGGAGAACTATTCGGGCAACGATTGCCTGAAGATTGGCGACTATTGGTGGGAGCGCTCGGCGTATCCGGACAACTCCAACTACTTCCTCTATGTCCTCGGCAACGGCGATCCGTCGAGCAACTACTATGCGACGAACTCGTATTGCGTCTGCCCCGCTTTCTCCTTCTAATCTACGCACCTGAACCCCTCCGGCATTCGCCGGAGGGGTTCCCAGCTGGAGGCCCTATGGTTCCAAAAGCAAGCAGACCGAATCGGTCTCGACTGAGTATCTCCGACAGGCGCGGATTGTCTGGCGTGAACTCATATCGATAGCCAAGAAGCTCCCGAAATCACGTGCCCTCACGGAAACGCAGTATATCTGTCGGGCGGGCTACGACCTGATGCGGGCGGCGGCTGAGGCCGATGGAATCTATGCAATGACTCGAGTCGAGACCGCACAGAGACTTTCTTGTCTGAATGATGCCTACGGTCGTCTTTGCCTGATTGCGATGTTTGTCGATGCATGGCTAGACGATATGCCTCATGTTTTCTACACGCAAAGGGAACGTGATGGCATCGAAATTCAGGTCGAAAAACCGTTCGTGAAGATGGAAAGGCTCGTTTCGCTAGCGGGTTCCGTATCGAATGCCATGAAGGTAACCAAGGGCGCCATCAAGTCCGAGCGGCGGCGCCTGAGAACTATTTGAATCCAAATCCTAGTTCCCTGTGGCTGTTTACCTCTCGATGCTCACCCGGCGGAGTGTCGAGAGGTGGGCATCCGTAGATTGGCGACAATTGGTGGGAGCGCTCGGCGAATCCGAACAACTCCAACAACTTCCTCAATGTCAACAGCAACGGCGATCCGTCGAACAACAACAATGCGACGAACTCGAATTGCGTCTGCCCCGATTTTCTCCATTTGGTCTGAGTAGCGTCGTACGTGAAAACGGAATGGTAAAGGAGAAAAAGGGGATACCCACCGGCCGGCGTCTCATTCGACGCTGCGAATACGGGCCCCGGTGATGCAAGATGGGCGGACTTGCCTCCCAAACGGGACGGCATCTGGACCGTTTCGGCGGTTTTCAGGCACATCGGAATCGGCACCATCAAAACGGGTGCAGCCGGGGCTTATTGTTTATTTACAAGGGGAGGGAGTTCCTTGAACCGCACTCAACGGGCGAGACGTCGTGAACGTCGGAGTCGATACCGCAAAGAGCGGAGGTGCCGTTCGCTTGAATCGGTACCGAAGACACCGGAAGGCGTATTCTCTTTCGGAAACCTGTATAGGGCGGCCCGCGTATGCGCTTAAAGGCACCCTTATGGAAATCAGGTGCGATGAAGTTCGATAGATACCGCGCCGTCAACTGCGTTCGCTTGCGTGGGCCCTCCTCTCCGGTGCTTATCGACGGCAGCCTCAGTCCGGTTCACGCTTTGTGAACGAGGCAAAGATCGGGCATATCGTGGGACCGCGATATAGGGATCGCGTCATTCAGCGTTGCCTATGTGATAATTTCATTACCCCAATACTCTCGCGATCCCTTGTTTATTCGAACTCGGCTAGCCTGGCGGGCAAGGGAACTTCCTTCGCCCGAAAGCGCTTTGAACGGGACATGCTTTCAGCGGTCCGAAAGTATGGAGCCAACGCTCGGGTCTTCAATACGATGTCCGGAATTATTTCGGCAGTATCCCCCTCTGAACGCGCACATGCCGTTTTATCGGAAATCATCCTGAGACCATATAGCGGACTTCCCGAATCGAATCCTATGGCACGGATACTTGATATCGCGGCAATCTATAGCTGCGAGGCGGGCTATCTGACATTGGGCAACCAGATAAACCAGCTTGCGGCCATTGCCTATCTGAATAGGATGGAACATGCCTTTCATGAGTGTCTCAGGCAGGGAACGGCTGGACGCTATATGGATGACGGGTACGTGTTTTTGTACTGACAGGGATTTACCGCGCGTTCGAGGTCTCTTCTTAGAGTGCCTTGTATCCCTGGGGCTTCAGCCGAATGCCAAAAGCCTGTTTCTCCTCCAGCTTGAATCGGGAGTTGACGTTTCTTAAAATTCGATTTTCTAGCACGGATGGCCGGCCCAGCCGCCGCCTTGCCCAAGTCACGCTCATTCGTTATCGTAGGCATCTCAAATCCCTTTGCTCTTCTGTGGATTCGCAGAAATTGTCATCGGAGGTCATCACCGAATCTATCGCGAGCTTCAACGGGGTCTTATCTTCTTCGACCGCAAGGCACAAGCAGGCGTTAAAACGAAGGTCTTGCCCTCCGCGGACATCCTCTGTCAATGTCCGCAAACGCCCGAAAATGTCGAAAGCGCCCTCAGATGTCCGTAATTGCATACCGCCCACCGATAACACTAGAAATATATAACGGTATACCGATAACTATGTTACTATCCTAGCTATCAGGCCGCACCCCAAACGGCCTGCTGGACGATAGGATGACGATTTGAACACTCTGTTTGCAGGAGGCGGGCTACATCCGCCTCCGCCCTTTTGCGAAGCGAAAAACCAATAGGATGCCGCATGTTCCGTTTCGAGGACGAGCCGCACGACGATGGCACCTGTGTCCACGAGGCAGTCGAGTCGATGGTGGGCGAAATCGTGGACGTGGCGATGCCGTCCCCGTTCAAGGCCCGCGGCTTGGAGACGGTGCGCATGATGATAGTCCAAGCGTACCCCGCATTTTTCATCGGGCGGCGCGTGAGCGGCAACAAGCGCAACCTCGTTGTGAGCATCCTCTATGCCGGTATCTCGAGCGGTGCATGTATCTCGAATCAGATTTCCACTGCAGTGCGTCGTGTCGAGGCAGCGCGAAACAAGGCGTTGAAGCAGGCGAACCGAGACAGGCACGCGAACCGCGTGGCCAGCCTCATCGATTAACGTTTCTAGAAAGGAACCGACATGTCTGACATCAACAACGTTTCCCTGACGGGTCGCCTGACGCGCGATCCCGAATTGCGAGTCACGGCAGGGGGGCACACAGCTCCTCTCATTCACCTTGGCCTTCAACACCTCGGTGCGCAACAGGCAGACGGGCGAGTGGGATGAGCGCGGCAACTTCATCGACTGCACCATGTTCGGGAAGCGAGCAGAGGCTCTCTTGAATTTTCTCGCGAAGGGGCAGAAGGTCGCTATCGCGGGCAAGCTCCGCTACGCGACATGGGACAAGGACGGTCAACGCCATTCCAAACTTGACCTGATTGTCGACGAAATCGAGTTCTTGGGTCAGCATCTGGGGCAGCCCAGCCCGCGCAGGCGCCCGCCACCCCTCAGGCACCGATGCCGCCCGTTGTCGATTCCTTCGATGAAGACATCCCGTTTTAAGGGCGCGAGGTTGTTGCGATTCAGTAGGGGCTCGGTAAGAGGCCAGGCAACAGTCGTATCCGTATTCTCGTTCATCTGCAGGGAGGACTAGATGCCCTTTATCGATAAACTTCGCAATACGCTGAATGGGAGCGGTACCCGCAGCCGCTCCGAGCAGGTCGAGATTCTATGGCGTGCATGGGTCTTCGCGGCCGTATGCGGCATCATCGCCTGCATCGGGACGCTGGTTGTGACGGTTGCCCGACTGGTCGAGTCCCTGACATAGTCTATTCCGTGAGGGACTGTCTGTTCCTCCCACCGATAATACCGACTGATATATATCGCTTTGCCGATAATACGCTATCCTTATAGCCGTGGACGCAACTTCGTGTCCGCGGCTATTTTTCAAGGGCGCACCCGAACGCCCGAAAGAGACAGGAGATAATATGCTCAGTGGTTTACTGTCCATCGGACAGCTTCTGCCGATTGCCCTAATTGTGGTGATCGTGGTCTGCGTTTTCGAGTCTTGCTGGCGAAAATGTCCGCCCGACAAGCTGATGATCGTCTCGGGCGCGGGTAAGATGCGCAGCGTCTCCGGCAAGGGAACCTTCGTGATTCCCGGATTCCAGCGCGTCGATATGCTCGCCCTCGGTGCCGTGCAGGTCCAGCTCACGACCGAGAACGACATCCCGACCCAAGATGCTATCCTAATCCATGCCTGCGCCGTGGCGAATTTCCAAATCGGGCAGACTCCCGATTTGATCGAGACCGCCTCCAAGAACTACCTGAACATGGACAAGGAGGAGATGACCCGCCAGGTCACCGAGGTCATGCTCGGCAAGATGCGCGAGGTCATCGGCCAGATGGACCTGAAGGAGCTCATGCGCGACCGTGAGCTTCAATGCCAAGGTGTTCGATGGCTCCAAGGACGACCTCGCCAACCTCGGTCTCGAGCTTCGTACCTTCAACGTCCAAGACTTCTCCGATTCCCAAGGCATCATCCGCTCCATGGGTGCCGACCAGGCGGCGGAAATCAAGAAGGAGGCCGAACTCGCCCAGATTCAGGCCGACCAGGAGGTGGCAGAGCGCCAGAACCAGCTCGACCTAAAGAAGGCCGAGCTGAAGAAGCTCGCCGACAAAGCCGCAGCCGAGGCCGATATGGTGAAGGCCACCGTGACGGCCGAGAAACAGCGCGAGCTCTACATCGCCCAGCAGGAGGCCGAGATCGCCGCAGAGACCAAGAAGGTCGAGCTCGCCGAGCGTCAGGCGGACGTGAGGGAGCGCGAGCTGAACGCGACCGTGAAGAAGCAGGCCGAGGCCGACCGCTATGCTGCCAGAGCAGGCGGCCGAGGCCGACCTCTACAAGCGCACGAAGCAAGCCGAGGCCGCGCGTATCGAGCGCCAGAACGAATCCGATGCCGAGCTGTATTCCGCCCAGAAGGATGCCGAGGGCATCAAGGCGAAGGCCACGGCTGAGGCCGAGGCCACGCGCCTGAAGGGCGAAGCCAACGGCGCGTTCGAGAAGGCCCAGGGGAGAGGGCATCGCTGCCGGCGTGAAGGCTCAGGCCGAGGCTTTCACAACGGCATGGAGAACCCTACCTCCTCGCGAACCGCTATATCGATATCATGCCCAAGGTCGCAGAAGAGGTCGCGAAGCCCCCTGGCCGCAGTCGACTCCATCAAGATGTACGGATCGGGCAACGCCCAGAAGCTCGTGAAGGAGACCACCGCGATTGTCGACCATCAGGTGGCATCCGGTCTGAAGGACAGCACTGGGGTCGACCTGCCGTCCCTTTTGAGCGGCCTGCTGGCAAAATCCGATATGGATGCCGGTTCCGCTGAGAGTCTGGCAGACTGATGGCTGTCTTGTTGATAGCCTCGGCCCTGCTGCTCGATATTTTCGGCTGCGCGGTTCCTCTGACATGGATGGAGGACACTAGGGCCTTCAAAGGCCGGCGTATTTCTGCTTTGGATGGCGCTCATGGCCATTCCATTCTGATGGGGTCATTTATCCGCGGGGAGTTGGTAGGCGTGAGCCCCTTGTTGACGGTGGGTCTCGAATCCATCTGCCTTTCCTGCGCGATTTATCCCGTGCATGGGTTCGCATCGAATATGACGCCATATAGCAACGCGCAGGCCAATACGGTTGCCATCCCGCACTCATAGATTTTTTGTGACCGCCGCAGGATATATCTCCCTGCTTCTTGGTACGGTCTGGCTCATCTCTTCTGACTTCGCGCTCGGTTGAAATCCGCAGTCTCTTATCTGTCCCCCGCGGTCGTTGTGACCGCGGGGACTTATCTTTCACGACTGGCTAAATCAGGCTATCTATATCGATGCGCCGACAAATATAAGATAATGCTTGCATTATGCCGACAGGCTGCTATCATATAGTTAAAGTCAAAAGCGTACCCCAAGCGCTGGTTGACGGACAGGAAGATGACTTGGCGACATCTATAAATATCGCATGGTAGCGGGCAGTATTCTGGCCGCTACTCGGGCTATCCCTTGTCTGTGGTCTCGTTCGGGGTCGTATGGAACCGAAGGGAGTCCGATGATGGGTGCCGATGGCGTGGCGCAGGTCGCAAGGACTATTGCAGTAATTAACAACAAGGGCGGGGTCGGCAAGACCACCGCGAGCAAGGCTCTGTGCGAGGGCATGGCCGAAAGCGTGGTCTCAATGTTCGCCGATCGACATGGAGGCGCAGGCGAACATCACGACATGGATGAAGGCCGAGACCGCACCCGATGCGCTCACGGTTTTTAACTTGCTCGAGAAGCCCAAGATGCCCCTGTCTGACTGCGTGCAGTTCATGGATGGCTGCGACATCATCGCCGGCGATATCGCGATGAAGGACCTCGACTCGGTTTCTCTCCCAAGGACTCGGCCGCGAGCTTCGCCTGAAGCGTGCCTTGGAACCCGCGATGGATGTCTACGACTACATAGTCATCGATTGCCCGCCGTCCTCGGCCTCTCCACTTTGAACGCACTCGTTGCGGCAGATGACGTCATTATCGTCACTGAGCCGTCGATGTTCTCGATCAACGGCTTCGGCAACGTCTACGACCTCGTCGAGTCCATCAAGGTCGACTACGCATTCAACCCCGATCTCAATATCGACGGCATCCTGCTCAATAAGTACAGCAGGGACGAGGTTGCCTCCCGTGCCGCAGACGAGCAGCTCCCCGCTATCGCCGAACTCGGTCACACGAAGCTCTACGCGGCGCGTCCGATGAAGCACAAGGCGATCGAGGATGCAGCGAACAACAAGGGAGCCGCTGTTCGGTTTCCGTCCCAACGATGCCGCCGTGGCGGAGTTCCGCAAGTTCGTGGACGAGTATCTGGGTGGCGAGTAGCCATGGCATCATCAGTGAAGAACCGCATGGACCTCACCGCGGATGCGAAACGCGCCATGCTGAACCGCCGTTCCGGTCGCTCGACTCCGCGCCAGTCTGACACGGTGAAGCCGACAGGACCCTCATCCCTTTGGCGATGAGTGCGTGAAGGGGATGGCGGCCGCAATTAAGGCCGCATACTCGAAGGAGTACGCTGCGGCGGACTTCCCGCGGCAGACTCAAGTCTCCTTCAAGATCGACTCGAAAGCGGTGGACCGTATGAAGGTCGCAGCCGTCACCCACCACATCCGCATGCGCGACCTCTGGGCGATTGCTACCGATATCGTCATTCAGGCGCTCGATGAACTCGATAGGAAGGTATCTAGATGAACGGGAACGAAGATATGGACGAGGCAATCGATTGCGAATGGCAGGTCGAGCGCGTCTTGGAGCCGAAAGATCCCTTTGATTCCGAAGGGGATGAAGACCATCGCCAAGACTCTTCGCCATGCGGGGCAGCTGCTCGCAGTTGCCACCGGCCCGAACCCCGATAACCCCGATGAGCCGTTTCGGGCCTTCATCACGGTTTCTCGCAAGAACCGCGCTGAGATCAAGGCGGTTATCTGCGAGTTGGACCTCCGAGCAATATAGAGAACTATTCGATGCTGAAAGTGAGTGATTCGATGGCTGATTCCGCCAACACCTTGCCTGTTCTGACCGATGAGCAGCGCCGTAAGAACCTGGAGAAGGCTGCTGCCGCCCGTCGGGAACGCAAGGCCCTGCTCGACCTTGTTCGCGAGGGAACCGTCAGCTTCGAGAAGGCATCTGCCGATCCGAGATACTGGCGTATCCCCGTAGTTCGCCTGCTCGATCGCCGTCCCCGGCGTCGGCAAGGCGAAGGCGACCCAGCTCATGGCGGAAGCCGGCGTTTCCCCGACCCGTCGAGTCAAGGGACTCGGTTGCCGCCAGCGCGAATACATCATCGAGAACCTCCCGAATCGCGGGGTCTAAACCGTGTCTCTGCTAGGGTTGCTTCTCTTTTTTGGCGGCGGTTATAACCTGCTACGCCGCCGCCGTTGCCTTGCTCTTTTGCCCATGGCTGGCGAAGGGGCTGCGGTGCCGTCTCCCAAATGTTTGATTTGATACTTTCCTGAGTCGGGCTCCCCTTTTCCCGACATCCTCCTTTGAGATTTCTTTCTCAGCATTCTTCTTTTCCTTCCTTTATGTGATTCACGGTTGAGCGGAAGACGGTACCGCAGCCCCTTCGTTGGCAACTGCCGACATGCTCGGCGCGATGGACTCTGCTTGAATTCCATTTTCTCCCCACCTCCCTACAAACAATGGTTTTCGGCACGCCATAGAGTCCACCGCGCCGAGCATGTCGGCAAATCTCTCTATCCCTGATTGATTGGTGGTTTGACATGAGCCAGTTAGATGCTCGTGATATTTCCGATAGCGATCGATTCGAGCTTGCGGAAGTCCTGAAAGAGGAGTCCGAATCGAGTTCCGCACCTCGTCCTCTGAAGGACATTCTGGAGGAGACCTGCGAGGACGATTTCGACCCCATGAGCCAGCGCAGCTGCTACGGGCTGCTCGCCGCCTATATCTCGCGGCCTATCGCGACGATCGTGTCGAGGAACGGTCATTCCGCGTGCTCGAATTGCGGACGGCATTCCCTATCACGTTCGATTCGCCGCCTATTGCCCGTCCTGTGGCTCCGTCTTTGGAATCTAGCTGACGGCGGCACTGCCGCTCCAACCCCCTCCGTCCTTCTCAGAAAGAAGCATCTGCATGGAATCGAATCCAAGTCCAATCGCCCTTCGCATCGAGCCCGAGGAGCTGCGCGAACGCCGCAATGCCCTGAGGCTCAAGACCTGCCCCTTTTTGCGGCGGCGCGATAACTCCCGCTGGGCCCCGTGGCTGGACGGGGCGCCGTACTGGGAAATCGAGCACACCGACATCGAGCATGCCGTCGCCGCCAAGTGCCCGATCGAGATGGGCGGGTACGATTCCCTGGAGCAGTTGCAGCAGGCATGGGACACCCGTTGCCCCAAGGTGCCTGAGGGCGTGAGCGATGCCGAAGCGTAGATACAGGCTGGAGCGGACGGATTTCATCGGGTGCCGGGAATACCGCCTATATGGATGTCAATGATGCCGAGCCATGTCCGTTCTGCGGCAGCAGGCAGGTGACTATCTACCTCTTCGGGCGGGGAACCACCTCGTATGTCGAGGGCGTACCACGCTCTACTTTTCGTCTGCCACCTGCAAATGCCGAGGGTGTACCGCTGAGATAGACGGCCCCAGCGCAAATCGATTATCGAGGGTGAGGACGAATACAACGCCTGTATCGCCGCCCTCAAGACCTGGAACACCCGATTTAGAGAAAAGGGAAAGTGAAGAGAATGGTGGACTTTAGTGGGGTTGATTTTCTCGATATCTTGCGAAGCATCGATTCCGCGATGAGGCAGCGCAACGCAATCGAGAAGGAGAAGCTCGACATCTTGAAGAAAATCGAGAGGCATCTCCGTAAGAAGTCGGAAAATTAGCTGTCTCTGCGGGAACTTGTTTGAATCAGGAGGCATGAATTGGGACAACGTGATGAGACGACAGGCGAACTGTCCGAGCGTTCGTCTTGGCTCGCCTGCGGCGTGAGTATTCTCTGGTGGCGTCCGAGGTCTGGGTAGAACGATGAGCATCGCGTCGATTTCGTGGGCTTCAGGCCCGAGCGCTTGGCGCCGTTCCCCATCGATCGAGCGCGGAGAATTCGTTCGTCGAGGTTAAATCGTGCATGGCCGATTTCAAGAGCGGGCACGGCCTGACTTTCCAGGGCGATGCGAATTGGCTCGTCTGCCCTCCGGATCTCGCGCAGTCGCTCCATGAGACCCTCCAGCTACCGAAAGGCGCGGCGGTATTCTGCCAAGACGGCAGGGGCCGCTTGCTGAAGAAATTCGATCTCGGTATCGGTGCGCCCAGCGCCCGCATCGCGCCCGCCTCCGAGCTGCTGTATCGGATGGTCTGCCATAGCGCCGGCTCCTGGCGTACATCACGCGGGGGCGCTAACGACGGTTATTGTCCGTGGTGCTCCCCATACCCCGAAAGGCCCTCAACGATATCGATACCGTCTGCGGCGATATGAACCTGATTGACGGGATAGAGCTCTCGCTCGAGACGATTGAGGGACATGGGGCGCACCTGAAGATGTCCCACGATAACGATATCGACCGCGCATGGATCCCTATCAACTATTGCCCCATTTGCGGGCGCAGGCTAAAGGAGATCTGATTGTGACCGTTATCCAATATTGCCTCCACAAGACCGAGGTGCGCGAACTCGTTGTTATCCGTAGCGGCGGGTATGAGAGGTGCTTGGCCTATGTTGACTGCGAGGATTTATTTCGCCTACCTCCCGATTACGCCCATGCTGACGTCATCGATTCCTCCTACGGTCATATCAAGGTTTTGGACCATCGAGGCGTATACGTAAGCGTGCCGTGTACCTATCTGGATGTCAAATAGGGAAGTGCGCTGGGTGGATCGAGACGAGGTCTGTCCACGCATATGGTTTTTGCCGGCAAGGTATTTAGTTTTGAAAGGATGTTTCAGATGGCTTGTGAATATCGCGAAGCCGATCGGAGCAAACTCGAAGCTACATCATCGTACGCTCGCGCGACTGCCGACGAGATCATTATCATAGACCGTGTCGGCGAGTATAGCGGCCCCTGCTTTGAACATCTCATCGAGATATATATGGCAATCGGGAGAAAGGAACCCGAACCGATCACTTACTGTCCGTTCTGCGGACGCAACCTAGAGGAGATTTGATTATGACCGTTATCCAGTATTGCCGCGAGAAGACCAATGTGCGCGAACTTGTGATCATCCGCGAGGGGCGGGTGGGTGACGTGCGCGGCCTTTATCGACCATGAGGATTTATTTCGCCTGCCGCCCTCGATAGCCAAGGCCGAGGTTGTTGGCGAAAGAGTGCGGTCGGATTCGCCTCGCGAACCGGTCGGGCGGTTTTGAGGACGCCCCGTGTCTCTATCTGGATATCAAATAGGGGCGCGTCAGTGGTATCGAGACGAGATTGCGGTCATTATTCCCTGCTATAACGAGGCCCTGACCATCGGCAAGGTGATCGATGATTTCCATCGTGAGCTCCCCACCGCGGCGGTCTATGTCTACGACAACAACTCGACCGACGGTACCGGCAAAATCGCCCGCGACCATGGTGCGACCGTCCGATTCGAGCCGCGCCAGGGCAAGGGGAATGTCTGCCGCCAGATGTTCCGTGATATCGACGCCGCCTGCTACCTCATGGTGGACGGCGATGACACCTATCCGGCTGAGTCGGCTAAAGCCCTATGCGAGCCGATTCTTGGCGGGAAGGCCGACATGGTGGTTGGCGATAGGCTCTCCAACGGGACATATGCCAAGGCGAACAGGCGAGCATTCCATGGCTTCGAAACGATTTGGTTCGCGCTATGATCAAGTGGATTTACGGTTACGGATATCCCGATGTCATGACGGGGTACCGCGCGATGTCCGAGCCTTTTGTGAAGACGTTTCCCGTCCTCTCCGAGGGTTTCCAGATCGAGACCGAGCTTTCGATACATGCCGTCGATCGCCGCTGGCGCATCCAAAGTATTCCGGTTGACTATCGGGACCGACCCGAGGGTTCGCATTCGAAGCTGGATACCTTGGGCGATGGCGTGAAGGTTATCGCCATGGTTGGAACCCTTTTCAAGGACTATCGTCCCTTGAAGTTCTTCTCCCTGGTCGCGCTTTTGTTTTTTCATCGCGGGGGCGGTCATGGGCATTCCCGTCATTCGCGAGTTCGTATCGACCGGAGCTGTGCCTCGGTTGCCGACGGCGGTCCTCGCGGCGGCGTTGATGTTCCTCTGTGCCCTATCGCTTGCCACCGGTCTGATTTTGGATGCCGTGGCGAAGTCGGATCGCAGGCAGTGGGAGCTTGAGGTCTACCGGTCCTTTCCATGTCCACACGAAAGTTTGACCGATAAACCGTGGTGGGCAATCGAGTTTCAGCCTCGTGACACTCGGTAGTCGGTTTCATGAACTCGGCATACCGTCATAGCTCGAATTTACTTACGCTCTGCCGACAACTGTGACTTGAATTGGCTATAATAACTATAGTTAATGCGAGCGTTCCCCAAGCGCTCCGATGGACAGGACGATGCCGAAATGAATATCTATGAATCACCCACGCCCTTACCGGATTGCGATACCCGAATATCCTTTGCCGCGAGGCTCCGCTACAACTCGCAGGTGCATGGCTCTACGGGCATACCCTTAGGTCACGCATCCATCGCCGGCATCATCGAGGAGACCATTGCCGATGAGATGCCCTTTACCGATGAGGATACGCTGGACATGCTCGCGGGTCTGATTGACCCCGGCGTATGCGAGAACGTCAACAGCCCGCAATCGGGACACTTCCCCTGCTCCGTATGTGGGGCAGACGGGCCGCTCGGCAGGGTGCGCATACCTGATGATAACTACGAGGGCGGGTGGAGAATCGAGCCCATAAACAATTGCCCCTACTGCGGGCGCAGGGTCGTGATGCCCAAGAGGACGCTTCTGGAGGGCATTCAGTCGGCTCCAAAACCCCACGAGACTAAGCCACGAGGACTGGATACTCTATGGAAAACCCGATTAACATAAACCGCGAGATGGCAAACGCGCTCCGCGCCCTAGCCGTCACCGACCATGGCCCGATTGCCGATAGCGTCGATGTGGTCACCGCTTTGGCTAAACTCGGCATTAGATGCAGGCCTCAAGGGGGAGCGCTCTTCATGGGGGACCGCGATACGCTTGCCCTTGCAGACTATATCGACCGTCCTGTTGGCGACGCCGATGATGCGGAGCGCTCCCGGCTCGATATCGCCATTTCCCTGCGACAGGCCGTCTCCGAGTCCGTTGCCGCAGAAAGGGAGCTTTGCGGAACGGCGATATTAGCGGTAAACGCGGGCTGCTCGACCTCTGCGATTTTGCCGAGGCCCTCGGCTTGACGTGAAGTACTACGACGAGGAATACCCGCCGTGGACCGGTCCGAGGCAAGTGTCTTGGCCGATAAGATTGACGTGCAGACATGTATATACGTTCGCGGCAAGGACGGCGAATCGCATAACTTCGCAGGTCCTGTCTGGCTTTGCAACAGATGCGGTCACGATGAAGGGGAGTACGGCGCCCTATTTCTACCGCCATTGCCCCATCTGCGGCCGCAAAGATCGAGAAGACGGTAGGGTAACGGTGTCGGAGGAAACCAACGCAATGACATCTCGGGAATGTCGCGCCTTATGGCAGGCTCTTAAATTTCAATATGCGGACATCGAGCCATACGATCTCGACGCCCTGCAGGGCTATATCGCCATCGAGTGTGCCGAATCGCGCCGCAGGGCGAGACTCCGCGCTACACGATTCCCCCGCCGCAAGGATGACAGCCTCTGCTGCAAGATGAACCCCGACGGTGGCATCCTAAGGGCATACCTGAAAATCGACTGCCCCGGCCAGTGGAACGGCCGCGAGGCGGTCAGTTTCATTCTGATGGTTTCATCGGCTTTTGCGGCTGGGCCGACGACCAGAACAGCCAACCGTTTTACCGCGCCTGGCGGGCATGGTGCTGCAACTATATGACATACAAGATCGAAGATCCGATTGTCTTGATAATGAATGGACCGGAAAATGTTTGATACTGCTGATTGTGACCGCATCCATGGCATGCATGGCGATTCCGTCCTCGTAGACCCCGCCGAGCTCATCGGACTCGCTGAATACCTGGAATCGATAACGAGCACGGTGTACTGGGAGGGCAGGGCTATTGCGGCGCGGAAAACGATATCTCCAAGCGCATGCGGAGATAGTCTGCCAATCAAACCCTGCTGAAAGGAAAACGTTTTGATATACTTCCATGCCCCTTTTGCGGCAACACTGACATAGACCCGTCCCTGATACGATGTCGATATGTGGGACGATAAGGACGGGAACACCTCTTTATTGCGTCCGCATGATAATGAACTGCGGCGAGTGCAGGCAACATGCATATGATTGGTCCAGATGGGGTGGCCGAGACGATAGATGATGCCAAAGCGCCGCACAGGATGGGCTGATTCGTCAATGGAACACGAGATTCAAGAACTGACGGGAGCTGTAATTGGTCTTCTGACTAGAGCCATGTATTTCGTAGTTATTTTGGCTTGGGTGATTTACGTGTTGAGTGACGATGCGGTGAAGCAAGTCATTCCCAGGCGATGGTCTGTCTGTCGCCCTGACTGTCATCATAGGATTGTCCGGCTTTACTTTATGGCATGCAGTTGTTCCT
>VOFG01001375.1_pt1 | contig 46348 bp, 71 predicted proteins | sample 5384171 | NCBI WGS metagenome assembly VOFG01 (sample SAMN12384726, study PRJNA508395) | human gut metagenome | isolation source: healthy gut F | host: Homo sapiens
CGAAATCAACGAGGTGTCCATCGAAATCAGGACCGTCTACGCAGGCAAATTTGGTTTCGCCGCCAACTGTCAGACGACAGCCGCCGCACATACCGGTTCCGTCAATCATAATCGGGTTCATGCTGACAACGGTTTTGATGTCATATTTTTTCGTCGTCAGGCATACAAATTTCATCATAATCAATGGTCCGATGGCAATGACTTCATCGTATTCATTTCCATCCTGAATTAATTTTTCTAATGCGTCTGTTACCAGACCTTTTTCCCCATAGCTTCCGTCATCGGTCATCATGACAAGTTTGTCACTGGCTGCTTTGAATTCGTCCTCAAGAATTACTAAGTCCTGATTACGGAATCCGACGATGGCGTGAACTTCAGCACCCATCTGATGCAGTTTCTTTGTAATCGGATATGCAATGGCACAGCCAACACCACCGCCGACAACTGCTACTTTTTTCAAGCCTTCTGTGTGGGTAGGAACACCAAGTGGTCCTACGAAGTCGTGAATGTAATCCCCTTCATTTAAGGTATCTAATTCCATTGTACCGGCACCAACAATCTGATAAATAATGGTGACCGTTCCTGCCTCGCGGTCAAAATCCGCGATTGTCAAAGGAATTCTCTCGCTATCTTCTTTTGCGCGGAAGATAATAAACTGTCCCGGCTCTGCTTTCTTTTGCAATCAAAGGAGCCTCTACTGTGATTTTACTGACAGTAGGATTCAGGGACTTTTTTTCAACAATTTTGAACATAAACAAAATCCTCCATTCATCTGTGTACATAAGTCAACACAATCATATCATCTTCTAAGGGTAAATTCAAACGGATTCTTATGGAAGTGTAAAAAATATATTAAATATCACGATTTTACGCTGTTTTTCTTGACAATAGGGAAAGCGTGATGTATTGTTTACAATATGATGTGGTTTTGAAAACTACATGGAACATAAAAAATAATTTGCAGGATATGATATAGGAGGAACGCAAATGGCACTTTCAAAAGGCGATATTGCAGCACCATTTATTCAGGTTAAGGAAGATGAAAACGGTGTTTTGCAGGATATTAAATTTGTAAATGATGATAATTTTAACTTTGCTTATGATGTGGTAGATAAGATGGCAAAGAAGGCTCCGGACAAAGTAGCAATGCTTCACATTTCAAAGGATGGAAAGGAACGCTCCTTTACCTTTTATGATATGGCACGTTATTCTTCTAAGGTGGCAAACTATCTTCAGTTTTTAGGAATTAAAAAAGGCGACCGCGTAATGCTTGTGTTAAAACGCCACTACCAGTTCTGGTTTGCGATTTTGGCACTGCACAAGATTGGTGCAGTAGCAATTCCGGCAACAAATCTTTTGCTGAAATCCGATTTTGAATACCGTTTTAAAGCCGGTAATGTAGATGCGATTCTTTGTACGGCAGACGGCCCGGTTTCCCGTGAGGTTGATAAAGCGTGCCGCAGTTACAAAAATCTGAAAGTAAAAATCATGGTTGGTGCCAGCCGCAAAGGATGGCGCAGTTTTAACAAGGAAGTAAAATATTTTTCAAGTCATTTCCGCAGACCACATGGTGAGAATGCAATCCATGGTGATGACCCATCGATTATGTTCTTTACTTCCGGTACGACTTCGTATCCGAAAATTACAACCCATAACTTTAAGTATCCTTTGGGACACTATGTGACAGCGAAATACTGGCATCAGGTTGACCCGGACGGCATCCATTTTGCTATTTCCGATACCGGCTGGGGAAAAGCTTTGTGGGGTAAAATTTATGGTCAGTGGCTGTGCGAGGCATGTATTTTTACCTATGATTTTGATAATTTCGATGCAAAAGAAATTCTTCATATGATTGAGAAATACAAAATTACAACATTCTGTGCACCGCCAACGGTTTACCGTGTAATGGTACATTTGAAATTAGACCAGTACGATTTGTCTTCTTTGCAGAATGTAACAACAGCAGGCGAAGCATTGAATCCGGAAATCTTTGAGAAGTTTAAGGCAAAAACCGGACTTACCCTGATGGAGGGATTTGGACAGACCGAGACAACATTGACAATTGGTAACCTCGTTGGTACAACACCAAAACCGGGTTCTATGGGTGTGCCGACACCACAGTATGATGTACAGATTATGCTGCCGGATGGAACACTTGCTGGTCCGGAAGAAGAGGGCGAAATTGTTATCTGCACAGAAGATGGTGCGCCAAATGGTTTGTTTATGGAATATTACGGTGACGAGGAAAAAAACACAGAATGCATGGCATGATGGTTATTATCACACAGGTGACACGGCTTACTTTGATGAGGATGGTTATCTGTGGTATGTCGGTACCGTACCGATGATGTAATTAAGTCCAGCGGCTACCGTATCGGACCATTTGAAATTGAGAATGAAATTATGAAACTTCCATACGTTTTGGAGTGTGCTGTTACTTCCGTGCCGGACCCAATCCGCGGTCAGGCAATCAAGGCAAGTATCGTTCTTGCCAACGGTGAAGAGGGAACGGATAAACTGCGAAATGAGATTATGAAATCCTTGAAAAATAATATTGCGTCATATAAATGCCAAAAATACTTGACTTTACGAAGGAATTGCCTAAAACTAAGTGGTAAGATTCGTAGAAAAGAAATCAAGGAGAATGACTGGAATGAAAATGAAGACAACGAATAGTCGGCTTGTCATCACCGGAATGGGTGCTGTGACGCCGATTGGAATTGGCGTAGAGAATTATTGGAAAAATCTTGTGGTCCGGAAAATGCGGTGTGGAAGCAATTACCCGCTTTGACACCGAGGAGCTGCCGGTAAAAATTGCGGCTGAAGTCAAAGATTTTAATGCGGAAGATTTTATGCCAAAGAAACTGACGCGTGAAATGGACGTGTTTATGCAGTATGGTTACGCAGCAGCGATGGAAGCAATCGCGGATGCCGGAGAGGAAATTACTGTACCGGAGCGCATGGGTATCGTCGTTGGTACGGCACTTGGCGGTATTTCACCGATTGCAGAAGTGCAGGATGGATTAAGCAAGGGAGAGCATAAAAAAGTCAGCCCGCGCTTTGTGCCGAAAATTATCGGCAATGAGGCAGCAGCCCAAGTGGCAATTGCAAAAGGCTATCGCGGTCCAAGTTTGACGGTGAGCACAGCATGTTCTTCCGGCGGTGACGCAATCAGTACCGCCTGCATGTTAATCATGTCCGGACAGGCAGACGCCGTTCTTGCGATGGGAACGGAATCCGCATTATCTCCATTGTTTATTCAAGGATTGGCTTCGGCACATGCGTTGTCCACCAATAACGAGAATCCGCAGCAGGCGAGCCGCCCGTTTGATAAAGACCGTGATGGTTTTGTCATTGGTGAAGGCGGTGGCGCACTGATTATTGAAACGGAAGAAAATGCGAAAAACGCGGTGCTAAAATTTATGCGGAACTCGCAGGATTTTCCAACTGCACCGACGGCTACCACGTAACAAGCCCACATCCGGAAGGAATTGGTGCGGTATTCTGCATGGAAAAAGCAATTGAGCATGCAGGTATCACGAAAGAATCTGTAGATTATATTAATACACATGGAACTTCTACCGGTATGGGTGATCCGATTGAAACGAATGCGATTGCAGAACTTTTTTCAGAGCATGCCGGCGAAATGGCTGTGACTTCGACAAAGGGCGCAACCGGACATATGATGGGTGCCGGCGGTATTACCGAGGCAATTACATGTATCCAGTGTATTCGCACCGGCGTCGTTCCACCAACATTAAATTTGGATGAATTGGATGAAAAATGTGCATCCTTGAATTATGTTCCACATAAGGCAATTGAAAAAAGAGGTTCGTGTGGCAATGAGTAATTCGTTTGGATTTGGCGGGCAGAATTCAAGTGTGATTTTTTGCCGCTACGAGTGATAAATAATTATGATGTAATAGTTAATAAAAAGAGATGGTTAATTTCCCATTCGGAATCGCTTCCGCTGAGAGAACACACGCAGCGGTGCGCGAGGGCAGACTACGCCCTCTGCGCACCGGCGGTGTTCAACATTCCTCATGGTGAAATTAACCGTCTCTTTTTTTTCTCATTACATCATAATTAGTTTTGACAAAAGAGGAATTCCTTATGCGGGCAAGCGAGTCAATGCCCCTGCTGTTACGCAGCTCAATGAGCGAAAACGCCCATGATGCGCAAAAGATTCCGCTTGATTATTGCAATTAAAAACATTGTAACAGATAAAAAAACAACTGAAATTTTGCATATTTTTCAAAAAATCGGAAATCCTATAAGAAAGTCACAAGTGGATGACTTTGGAAAGGATGATTTTATTTGGGCAAGAAGAAATTTTTTGCAGCGGCTTTTGCAGCGTTTGTTTTGTGGGCTATTGTGATTTTGCAGACTGTTTTAACCAGATGGTATGTTTCACAGACTGCGTTTGAACAGGCATTTGCAAAAAGTGATATTATGAAAGCATCAACTCAGGAGGCGGCTGCTGATACAAGAAATATAAATAGTGACAATCGTGTGATGGAAGGTGTGGTAAATGGCAGGCTGAATGCATCGGAGCAGCAAACAATGGCGGACAAACTTTTTCGTCAGTTTGGTGGAGGAGAAGTAATGAACAGCAATTCCGATAGCAGTTCGGACTACTATGTCGCATACGGCTATACAAGCGGATTTGAAAGTTCCAAAAGGTAAATGGCAGACGCATAAATATGATGGCTGCATTTTCGTATGATGAAAAAAGGACGTCACAAAAGTTGTGTTTGGAACACCACTCATTAACAGCGATTTTTGATTTTGTCGGAATGTTTATCTTCCTGCCGCATACAATAAAAGAAAAGGCGTGTGCGTATGCTCAATAAACTTTGAGGATTTATGATTCTCATTGGGATTTTGTTTGCGGCGGCAACCGGCAAAATCGGAGAAATCGGAACAGCAGCACTGGATTCGTCAAAAGAAGCAGTGACTTTATGTATTACGATGCTTGGCATCATGTCCATGTGGACAGGACTTATGAATATTGCAAAAAAGGCAGGAATTATCGATGCGCTTACAAAAGCACTTCGACCGGTTCTTGCCTTTTTATTTCCGGGCGTGCCAAAAGAGCATAAGGCAAATGAATATATGGCTGCCAATATGATTAGTAATGTGCTTGGACTTGGATGGGCGGCTACGCCGGTTGGTTTAAAGGCAATGGAGGAACTGAAAAAATTAAATCATGGAAGCCACATTGCCAGTGCGGATATGTGTACTTTTTTGATTATCAATATTTCTTCTCTGCAATTGATTCCGGTTAATATTATAGCGTATCGAAGTCAGTATGGTTCTGCTTCGCCTGCTTCAATTCTTGGCATGGGGCTAGTGGCTACAATTGTGTCGACGGCAGCCGGTGTTATTTTTCTGTAATTGCAAGAAAAGTATCAAAGAAAAGGGGGAGCGGTAAATGGAAATCCTTTATTATATTTCAGACTGCATGATACCATTCGTGATTCTCTATCTTGTCGGCTATGGCATGTGCAAAAAAGTGGATATTTTTGATTCGTTTATTGAGGGAGCCAAAGATGGATTTTTGACGGTCTATAAAATTCTGCCGACATTAATTGGTTTGATGATTGGTGTAGGAATTTTGCGGCAGTCCGGTTTTATGGAGTGGCTCGCCGGTATATTTGCGCCGGTTGTAAATATCCTTCATTTCCCGGGCGAACTGCTTCCGCTTTTTATCGTGAAAATGTTCTCTTCCTCGGCGGCAACCGGTCTTTTTGCTTGATGTATACAAAACATATGGGACCGATTCTTACCTTGGCACATTAGCGTCAGTTCTTATGAGCTGTTCGGAAACCATTTTCTATACAATGAGCGTTTATTTTATGACGGCGCGCGTGACAAAAACGCGTTATACACTTACCGGAGCACTGGTGGCAACATTTGCCGGGGCGATGGTGGCAGTTTTGCTGGTGGGGATGTCGTAAAAAAATTTCTTACTTTTGCAACATTTTCCAGTTATTATTCGTTATATAAGTACAAGGTACATGATTGACGGACGTGTAAATGTAAGTAAGGAGTGTGATTTTATGAAAGTGAAAACGATTTTGGTACCGATTTTTTTGCTGTTTTGGTGCTGTGTCTAAAGTCGAATGTTTCAACTGCAGCAGAGGTAAGCACGATGGAGCGGTTGGATTACTGGGACATCACCAAAGAATATACGGTTGCCGAACAAGATGTGACGTATCATACTTATTTATCCAAAGATAAAAAAGAAAGCTGGATTTTTAAAGCAGATTTGTTAAACAAAGAGAAAATGCTGGATATCATAATTCCTCAAAAAATTGAAAATGCGCCGGTTGTGAGATTGGGATATAGTGCAGATTTATATCAGGGGGAAGAAGCTGCGTGGCCACAAAACTTATTTGGTGTGACAATGTTTGATTATTGCGATGCCGACAGCCGCCCGACTTTGGAAATACTTAATGTTAAATCTGTTGTGATGCCTGATACAATTCGCGAGATGGGATCTTGTACTTTTGGTGCAATGGGAAACTTAAAATATATTCATTTGTCAGACAAACTTACAAGTTTGAAAAATGGAACATTTTTCGGAAGCAAAGATATTAAGAAAATTGATTTTCCGGCAAAATTTAAAGTGGAGGCTGCGAATGTTTTTGGCTACTGTGATGGGCTGCCAGGGCTTGCACATGAAACTAAATATTTAAAAATGATACGCTTACATTTTCCGGTAATATGGTTATTAATCAAACGGAAAAAACATTGATTCAAGTAATGCCGGATACAAAGAAAATTACGATACCAAAAAGCGTGAAATGGATTGAGCCGACGGCATTTAAAAACACGAGTATTAAAACGCTAAAAGTGTCGAAGAAAAACAAATATTTTGCGGTTCATAAAAGATGTTTGTATCGGAAGGCAGAAAAAGAACTTGTTTATGTGTTTGGCAAGGGAAGCACGTTGACATTGTCGAAAAAAATAAAAACAGATTAGTGAAGACGTGGTTGTAACCAAAGCCAAACTGAAAAAAGCTAATCATTTCACATAAAGTAAAACGCTATAACAATTGGAAAAAAGCCATTTGTTAAGAATAATAAAAAAGATAAAGATTTATTACCGTGGGAAAAGAGTGAAGTAGGGAGGTTTTGCTTATGAGAAAAGAAATTTTGTTAGCGTGTGTGTGTGTACTTTGTTTATCAGCATGTGGGACTGGCACAAAGGAACAGTCAAAAAATCCGCAGAAGGCGATGGAGGTAGGAGCAGAAACAACGCCAAAAAGTGTTGAAGCAACGAGCAGTCCTATGGTACAAAAAATAAAAAACACAAGCGGGAAAAGGGAAAATCAAAAGATTTGAAACAAATAAAATTATCCGTTGAGCGCTGGGACACGAAGCAAAAAGATTTTTTCTGTTCAGGCAGTCAGATTTGGCACTGGCAGTGGCTGTGTTTCGAATTTGGTCAGAATTGGGAGTTTATTTCTTATAAAGAAAATCTCAAAACGGTCCAAAAGAAAAATCCGTCGTATTTTGTGGAATTAACTGATTATCTGGATGAAAATCACACAAAATATAAGGCGGCGCGTTATTTTAAGAATAACAATTCTTATGTCCTTTATGAAAGAAGTGAGAAAGGGAAGAAACATAATTATTTGTGTCTGGAAAACCAAATGCTTACTTTGGAGTATCCGAAATATATGAACGAGAACCAAAAGTATATTTCTTTTCCGTCTCCATCATGTAAGAGTCTTTCTGATTTTAAAATCGAAGAGTCTTGGGAGAAAAATGAAGACTTTTACGAAAAGGAATTTTGGCAGTTATATTCATATGAGGATTTAAAAGCATTTTATCAGAATTTTGAAAAAGGTACTGCCGAATGTTCTGACAAAACGCAGACTATTCTTGTGAAAGCAATGGAACACGATTATGATAATAAAACAAGTGATGCAAGTGTTTTGCTTGATTTTAAAAATCATAATTTTATTGTGAAGAACCCGCAGGGTAAAAAGATTTTTGATAAAAATGACGTATGGAAAGCGTATGAAAAGCAGTACACAAGTGCCGGGAAATTTGGCAGTAAGGAGTTTTTCTATAATAAAAGCAGTGTGAATATTTTATGTGTGGAAAAGGAAAAAGAACGGTATGTATTGAGAATCAGGATGTGAGAGATACCCTGTTTGAGGATTTGGGCTGGAACTGTGTAGGAACAAGTATGGATATGAAGGTTTCGCCGAAATCAAATTCTAAAAATATATATTTAGATGTCACGCTCCATATGGAGGAGGATGGCAAGTGGGATAATCATGCGGTGCTTAAACTTGACAAAGATGGAAAATTTGTCGAATGTAAATAATGGTTGTGGAGTGTAATGAAATATGTTATACGATTTTCAAGGGAAAACGAAAATAGCCGCCATTACAGCGAATAATGACGGCTAATCTTACAAAGATTTGATTTAGTATTCGAGGGAAGCCGCTTTTCTAGCTTCCCTTTTTTCTGTGTCTAATATATCATATTTTCTTAGTGTGTGCAAGAAAAAGGAATTTATAAGATAAAATTATTGACATATAAAGAAAAAATATGTAAAATGACAATAAAGCGATAAGGGCGTGGAAGATTATATGATACATATAGTTCAAATAAAAAAGTCTAAATCGCTTAAGAAACCCATAAAATATAATTGAATAGTTTTACAAAGTATGAAACAGAACTCCTAAGGGGGACACTATATGCATGAGGAGATAGTAGGGATAATACGAGAAGTGTGTGGGAAGGATATTGACGAGGATATGTCTTTGTTTGGTGACTTACAGATGGATTCGGTGGAAATGATAGAGTTAGTCTTGCGCATTGAAGAAAAGTATTTGTTTGATTTTGAAAGTTATGATGAACTGATGAATCATATGGATACAGTAAAAGATTTTGTATGTTACATGGAAGAATATATTACAAAGAATAAGGGGAACTAAAGAGTGTGGGATTTTGATAAGTATAAAAACAAGGTTGCAGTAATTTCAGATAAAGGGCAAGTGATTTCTTACGGTGAACTAAATAATCGTATAAGAAAAATAAAGGCTTGTATTTGCGATAGAGCATTGGTTGCTATCGTATGTACAAATACAGTTCCTTGTTTGGTTTTTTACCTGAGTTGTATTGAAAATGGAATGGTGCCTTTGATGATACCGGAAAGTGTTTTACAAGAACATTTGAAGAAATACATAGATGAGTATAGACCTCATTATTGTTATATACCAAATGGAAAAGAAGTTGGAATTTTGGATTCTTATGAGTGTGTCATGCAAGACCAGGGCTATGTGTTGTTAAAAAGGAAACAAAGGACGGAGTATGTTATTCATGAATCGTTGGCGTTGTTATTACTTACTTCCGGCTCCACAGGTGGTGCAAAGGCGGTTCGACAGTCCTATAAGAATATACAAAGTAACGCGAATTCAATTGTGCAATATTTGAATTTAAAACAGACAGAAAGAGCAGTGATTTATATGCCTTTGTGTTATACATATAGTTTATCGATTATACATTCGCATTTACTGGTGGGGGCGTCAATTTTGTTGACGGAATATAATGTTTTACAGAAAGAATTTTGGAAATTTTTGCACGACATAAGGCAACGAGTTTTTCTGGGGTTCCTTACACTTATGAATTACTTCGAAAAATTAGATTTGATCGTATGCACTTACCGTATTTGCGATATATGACACAAGCGGGAGGGCGATTGAAGGAATGTGAATGGGAATATATAGAGAAATATTCAAAGACTCATTCGGTTTTGTTTTATTCCATGTATGGTCAGACAGAAGTACTGCCAGAATTAGTTACCTTCCTTGGCAAAAGATGAATAAAAGGGGAAGTGTGGGAATAGCGGTGCCGGAAACGATTGTAACGATAGATGAATATGGTGAGATTATAGTAAAAGGCAATCATGTTTGTCTTGGGTATGCAGAAAACTATAAAGATTTATGTATGGGTGATGAGTGGCATGGTGTTTTACATACTGGTGATATTGGAAAATATGATAAAGATGGCTACCTTTATATAACAGGACGTAATAATCGTTATATAAAGATGTTTGGGAAACGTATAAATTTGGATGAAGTAGAACATCAGCTTACACTGCATTTGAAAAGGGAGGTGTTTGTATCAGCAGAGACGGAAAAATATTGATTATTTCAGTGGAGAAATTAGGGCATCAATTGGTGGATTGGTGTGCAAAAACATTTCATTTACCGCAAAGAGCATTTGAAATAATTAAGAGAGAAAAAATACCAAGAAAAAGCAATGGGAAGGTGGATTATGGGAAATTATAATGCGAAACGAAATGAAATGGCAAAGTATGCTTATCGCGAAATTTGTTTGTATCAGAAATTAGCGGAAATAAATAAATTTGATATTAATGCAATTTGCCTAGATGATGAGTGGGAAGAGGTTCCTTTGTGTTCAAAGCAAAAATTACATATGAATTTAGCAAATATGTTAAACCCACGTTATATATTATTGGAAAATAGTTCACAGATGCAGCATGTTTTTACATCCGGTACTTCTGGACAGTGTTTGGAAGTGTGTTGGCTTCTGGAGGATACAAAAAATCACTTTTGCCTCTTTGGCTGAAAAGAATGAAGCAATATGGTATAGTTCCACAGGACTGTTTATGTACTTTCTTTTCTGCTAAAAGGTACGACAAAGAACCAAATTGGTATATACAAACCAATAGGGAAATATCATTTGCAAAAGAAGATTTATATGAGAAACGAATGTTGGAAATTTATAACAAAATAGTAGAAGCGAATGTCAAGTGGATGATAGTTCAACCATGTTTACTTGAACTATTATATCAAGTTATGAAAAAATATGAATTGCCAGTCTGGAATTCATTAGCATATATTGAATTGACTGGGGAGTTTTTGACGAATTCATTTTATAAACGAATGAAAAAATGGTTTGGTGTACCGATTGCCAACCAATATGGTACGCATGAAGTAAATACAATTGCCTATGGAGAAACAACGGATTATTTGGATGTTGTGGAATCTAATGTCTATGTCGAGATTGTAGATACAAATGGTCGTGTATTACAAGATGGGAGTGAGGGTGAAGCTTGTGTTACTTGTTTTACCAATAAGGCAATGCCATTTGTTCGATATTTAGTTGGAGATAAAGGCGTTATGAGAACGCAGGATGGAAAACGTCAGCTTCGTTTGACGAAAGCCAGATGTATGGATTTTTATATATTTAGAAGATGGCACAATGATTAATCCATATATTTTCAGAAAGCGATTGAAATTACAAATTATTATATGGATGATGAAGTTTGTCAGTTTCAATTTATACAAAAAGGATATAATGTGATGCATGTTATACTGGTGACGGAAGGAGGATATGAATTTGGGCAAGTTTGCCGGTGCATTACGGAACATATATATCAAAAAGGAAATGCAGGATATGCATTTTGAATTTGAGAAGAGGGAGTTCCTTTTTGGGAATGACGAGAAAGAAAAAATGGGGGTGGTTTCTGTCAGAAATATAATGTAGTCATAGATTTTAGAGTTTGTTATTAGAAAGGATGAAGTGAATGAAAGAAATCAGAAATAACATTATTAAGAGAACAGTTTTGTGGATGTCGATGTTTTCCGTGCTTTTGTATTCAACAAGAGTATGTGGAATTACAAATCTTATCGCACAGGCAGCAGAAAAGGATGCACCGGAAAGTGACTTTGTGATTGAGGAAAATGATAATATTCAAAATACAAGCAAAAAGGATAATTATATCGTGGTGACTGACGATTCCAAAACAGCAAAAGTTATTGAAAAAAAAAATACGGTGAAGCAAACACGATAGGAGGCAAGAGCAAACACAATATGCAAAAAGAAAGTGTCGCAGTCTGCAAAATGACAGGAAGTCAGGCTCAAACACCTCAAGAACGTGATGACGTTTTGCGTGTTGAAAAGGACAGTACGATGAAAGCAAATGGAAAACGTCATAAAAGAGAAGTTGTAAAGATAAAACAATCCAAGTTGAAAAAAGAATGGAAAATGGCAATGATTCGACGTGATGTAAATGATACTGTATCTACAAAGGATAAGGTAAAAGTTGCTGTTATTGATTCGGGTGTCGATTTTGGAAATGATGTGGAGTTGAAAGGATTTATTGACCTTGTTCAGGATACGAGGAGTGCTTGCCATACTATACAGATATTACTGGTCATGGTTCTGCTGTGGCAGGTATTATTGCTGCTGAAAAAAATGGAAAAGGTATTACAGGAATTAATACAAATGTTGAATTGTATTCAGCAAGAGTACTTGATGAGAATAATTCTGCACCTACAAGTCGTGTTATTTGAGGCCATTTATTGGGCAATTGACCATAATGTAAATATCATAAATATGAGTTTTGGAATGAAAGAAGATTCACAGGCGCTCCACAATGCAATTAAAGATGCATATAATGCAGGTATTCTTCTTATTGCGGCTGCAGGAAATACTTCGCAGGTTGAATATCCGGCTGCGTATGAAGAGGTTGTGGCTGTAGGAGCAGTGGATAGTGATGGTATTGTTTGCGATAACAGTGCAAAGGGTGATGAAATAGAACTTGTAGCACCGGGCGAAAAAATTGCATCTACAGGTGGATATGAAGGTATATTGATTTCTTCTGGTACGAGTATGGCTGCACCTCATGTAACAGGGCTTGCATCGTTGTTGTGGCAAAAAGATATGAGCATGTCGTCCGAGTTTATTCGTTCATTGCTTAAGGCAAGTGCAAATAACTATGGAGATACAAAATCTTATGGGTATGGTCTGATTGACTGCAAGTATGCAGATAAAATATATGCTTCCTTTAAAGAAAAGTACTCGAAGAATGGTACGGCATCGAATGTGGAGCAGTATAACAATACTGCTGTTGTAACAACATTAGCTGAAAATACATATGTTGAGGGTAGTTGGAATACAGCTGAACATCAAGGGTTTATCGGAACTCCTGGGAAATTGACTAGTGCAAATATTTCTGAAATAAAACAAGGTATAGTATTCCCAGATAAAAAAGGTGGTATAATTCAAGGAGTTAAAAAAATCCAGCATTTCATGGGGCAAGAAATTACGTTTTAAATTCTATATACTTGTCATATATCGCAAGAGATGGAAAAATTCAAGAAGCGTCAAAGTATTTTGATTCAGATATAATAAATGCGAATAAAAATATATTAGATGATATGTATAATAAACTAACCCAATGTGGAAATAGTATAACGGGAAGGTATTTTTGTGGGGTATTGCATTGCATAATTTGACAGATACATATGCGCATCAAGCTTATATTAGAAATCCATATAATAACCAATGGTATTTTCTGATACATCCAGATAGTGATAAAGTAGGTTGTCCAGGACATTTGGTAGGAAGCGATAATCCATATATTGCAAGAGGACGTTTTGATTCGACTCAAATTTCTGCAACATTGGGACTAACAGAGTTGCTCAATGGAAATGCATGGACTTTTCGTGTATATGAACATTCAGGATACTTTCAAAGTTATTATAGCCGAGAAATGGATGGGTTTGAATATTATCATTGGGAATTCAAACTGAAAAAATTTGTATAAAAATGCTCGGAGGTTGATTTTGGGGGCGGATACTCTAATGTGCTAAAGCAAGCAACTTATGGCAGTGTTAAATAAAGGAGAGTTCGCTATGAATATAAAGAAAATATAATAGTATCTATGACCATGATAATTTTAACCCTATGTTTGCAGGGGACGATTTCAAGTGCTGTAGAAGGAAAGCAGAATCTTGATTACTGGGATATCACCAAAGAATATATGATGACCAATCAGAATGTAACTTATCACGCATATTTATCCAAAGATAAAAAAGAGAGCTGGATTTTCAAAGCGGATGTTGCAAAGGATAAGAAGAACGTCAATGTAGTGATTCCGGATAAAATTGAAAATGCGCCGGTTGTTATGCTTGGATTTATCTCAGAATTTTATAATATTTATGTTCCTAAGTTGAAAATACCTGGTTGGGACGATAAAAATATGGAAGAATGGGAAGGTTATATAACATTTTTGGAGATATAATAGAGCCATGGCATGGTGTAACACCACAAAAAGTAAACGTAAACAAAATTATAATGCCAGATTCCGTAGAAACAATTGGAAAAGCAGCGTTTTCATATGTTTCTTCACTTAAATATGTTTATTTATCTAAACAAATAAAGGAAATTAACGAATTTGTTTTTGTTGGTTGTAAAAACTTGGAGAAAATAGATTTTCCTATTAGTGTGCAAATATTAGGGACAAAAGTTTTTCAAGGATGTAAAAAGCTTGCTGGCTTAAATCATGAAACAAAAAATTTGAAAAATGATACGCTTACATTTTCCGGTAATATGGTTATCAATCAAACAGAAAAAACATTGATTCAGGTAATGCCGGATGCAAAGAAAATCACAATACCAAAAAGTGTGAAATGGATTGAGCCGACGGCATTTAAAAACACTAGTATTAAAACGGTAAAAGTGTCGAAGAAAAAATAAATATTTTGCGGTTCATAAAAGATGTTTGTATCGGAAGGCAGAAAAAGAACTTGTTTATGTGTTTGGCAAGGGAAGCACGTTGACATTGTCGAAAAAAAATTAAAAGAAATTAGTGAAGACGTGGTTGTAACCAAAGCCAAACTGAAAAAGCTAATCATTTCACATAAAGTAAAACGGTATAACAATTGGAAAAAGCCATTTGTTAAGAATAATAAAAAGATAAAAATTTATTACCGTGGGAAAAAGATACATTAATGGAGATGCTAATGAATAGAAAGTGTCAGTTACCAATACAGGACGATGTTTCTGTATATACTTATACGTATTATGGTTTTGCAAATAGTATAATACAAGCAAATGCATATTCTGATAACTGCATTGTCAAGTTTGAAATAGTTGACAAATTGCAACATAATTGGACGGTAAATTTGCATAATTTTGATGTAAAAAAAGAGACTGATGGTAAAGTCATTGAGTTATTTTCAAATGTTCCTTTTCGGCAGAATCTGCTGGGAGTAATATCAAGAAACTTGGAGGAAGTAGATTCGATTCGGGTTCGGATTTATTCCCAGCAGATGCTCATCCATGGGGAGCGGTAAACTTGTTTATAGATGATGGTGAAGAACAGCAGTTATTAGATGGTGATGATAATTATTTGGTTAGGCTGGGGTACTTTAACCGGGAGGGTGTTTATTTTAGGCTCAATAATGTTCCTCAAAAAGTTGAGTATAACAGTAGGACATTTTCTATTGAGTTGTTACTTTGCAGAGAATATCAAAGAGTTGCAGCATATTTGTGCGACGGAAACAAACAATACCTTTTGTCGAGTGCGGTATGTAATGAACTGAATCAAGGGAATTGGAAAATTGGAGTTCAAATTCGCCAAAATGATAGTGTATATCCGCATTGGTTTTTTCGTAATTTTTTGCAAATCAGTTGTGATTTAAACAGCGTAAATCGTCCATTAGATTTTATGTTTGGAATCGAAAAAGATTGGCATTTTTACTGGGTCAATCAGTTTCTAGAAACGAGCAAAATACCATTTAGTTTTGTTAAGTCATATGGTATGATGAAGTTTATACGAAATAGCATTGATGAGGGGAAATACATTGAACTGCGTTTGGACCAGTATTATATTTCAGACCGGGAAGAATATCGTCACAGACATTTTATGCATCAAAATTTAATTTATGGGTATGATGATTCCTTGAAAATATTATATTTGCTTGGGTACAACAGTGTTGGTAAAATGTCTAAGACGACTATATCTTATGCGGATGTAAAGTATCAATTTAATAAGCGCGGCTGTGTGTCAAATGTGTATTTGATAGAATATAAACCGGAAGCGTATGGGGTTACTTATCAGCCAGAATATATTCGTCGTATGCTTATACAGTATTTGGAGAGTTACAACAGCAGTTTGGATTTTGGACATATTATTGAAGCAAGAAATCGTGTGTTTGGTTTTGCATGTTATGCGGAACTGATGTCCGAAAAGGGACTTAATTTAATATTGAAAGATCGTCGTGTTCTTCATTTGTTGTATGAGCATAAATTTGTTATGGAACAACGGTTGGAGTACCTTGCTTATTTTGAAAACCATAATGCTAAAATAAGGAAGTGTTTTGAGGACTATAACGATATTGTAGGTTCTGCTTTAAACATAAGAAATTTAGCGTTAAAGTACCAAATAAATGGTGATGAAAAAATTCGTAATAAAATTTTTAATAGCTTGAAGGAGATGATGGATAAGGAGAAGAAAATACTTTCGGAAGTTGTTGGATTGTTGTCCTAATTGTTTCCTATATGCGTAAATAATGGTTGACAATTCCGATTTTCAAATGTATACTATGACAAGATAAAAGGTTTACATTTGAAAAAACGGAGGATGAACAATGAAAGAAAAAACTTTTTTAACCTGAAAGATATGGTGTTAATGGCGTTATTTGCAGCGCTTACCTGTGTACTTGCACCGCTTGCTGTGCCGATTGGTCCGGTGCCGATTTCGCTGACAAACCTCGTGATTTATTTTAGTTTGTATGTGCTTGGCTGGCAGCGGGCAACCATCACGTAATTGTATACTTGCTGCTTGGTCTGGTTGGACTTCGGTATTCTCTGGATTTGAAGGTGGCGTTGGTAAAGTTGCCGGTCCTACTGGCGGTTACTTAATTGGATTTATTTTCATGGCAATTGTATGTGGTCTTTTGATGCAGGTTAAGAAGGATAAGAAGATTGTAAATATTGTTTTCTGCGTTGTCGGAATGCTTATTGGTACCGCGATTGCATATGCATTTGGTACGATGTGGTTCTGCTATTCGACAGGAACAGGACTTGGCGCAGCAATGGCGCTTTGTGTAATTCCATTTATTCCGGGCGATTTGATTAAAATTGCGATTGCAGCAGTTGTTGCACCGACGGTTGCAAACCAGATAAAACGAATTTAAGAAAAGATTCAAACTAAAAAGGCAGCAGCTCTCCATGTACCACCGTGTTTACACGTAAGAGACATGGATAACTGCTCCTTTTGTTTTATTCGTTATGCAGGGAACATTAATCAAAGTAATCAATTTTCATTGCATGTTTTACTTCACTCAAAGTACCGGCAGCGACTTCTTTTGCCTTAATACTTCCTTTGTGCAAAATTTCCATAACGGCTGGAATATCTTTTCAAGTTCTTTTCTTCTTGCCTGAATTGGAGAAAGTTCTTCCATAATAACAGAGTACAAGAATTTCTTAACCTTCACGTCACCCAGACCTCCGCGGGTGTAGTGGTCTTTCAATTCCTGTAAACAACTGTAATCCGGCAGGTATTCTGCAAACAATTCATCCTTGCAGAAAGCATCCAGATAAGTAAATACCGTATTCCCTTCCAATTTTCCCGGATCCTCAATGCGGATGGTCCGGATCGGTGTACATGCTCATGATTTTTTGCGGATATCTTCCGGCTCATCGGACAGATAAATACAGTTGCCGAGGGATTTGCTCATTTTTGCCTTGCCGTCGGTACCCGGCAGACGGCTGCAAATTTCATTTTCCGGCAAAAGTGCTTTCGGCTCAACCAAAACCTCATCGTAAGTAGTGTTAAAACTGTGGACAATTTCACGTGCCTGCTCAAGCATTGGCAGCTGATCTTCGCCAACCGGTACGGTCGTTGCTTTAAATGCAGTGATGTCAGCGGCCTGACTGATTGGGTAAGTAAAGAAACCAACCGGAATACTTGCATTAAAGCCACGCATCTGAATTTCTGATTTAACCGTAGGATTTCGTTTCAATCTTGAAACTGTAACTAAGTTGCTGTAATAAAAAGTAAGTTCTGTAAGTTCAGAGACATACGACTGAACGAAGAGGTTCGATTTCTCCGGGTCAAGTCCACAGGACAAATAATCCAGAGCAACTTCGAAATGTTTTTACGAACTTTTCCGGGTTATCTGCATTATCCGTTAAAGCCTGTGCATCTGCAATCATAATGTAAATATCATCATATTCGCCGGAATTCTGTAATTCTACACGGCGTTTCAAGGAGCCTACATAGTGACCGACGTGAAGTTTGCCTGTAGGACGGTCTCCTGTCAAAATAGTCTTCTTCATTTCTTCCTCCAATCCGGAGCCTTGCATGTTATCAAATCTCCGTTGCAATTTTCATAAGAACAATTTTAATAGGTATTGTATCAAAAGTCAATGTCGGGATAGAAACAGTTTTGGGGGAAGTGTTCGTTGGTGATTTTTGTTTTCCGTAATTTCGTAGAAAGCTTTGCGTCTCGTGGTTCTACGTTCCACTCCGGTCCACGCAGGTCAGAGGTTCCCCGAACCTCTTGCGCCACTCCCGTTTAACAAACGCGTAAGGGAATAATTTTTCAATTCACCAAATAATTGAGAGCAGCTTTTGTAAAATAGACCTGCGGTTCCAATGCAACTCTTTTCCCTTGATTTGTCCCATAGGGATGCATTTATCAAGTTTCATCTGGAGAAATTAGATGATAAAACAACTCTTTCTGTTAATTTTCGCCTTTTAGGTTGCAATTTCTTCATAAATTTTCTTGATTAGCTTTGAATGCGACGCAAAAATGCAACCCTACAGAGTATTTTAAGCAAAAAGCGTTGTTTTGAAAACACAAGAAGCTGCTCTCAACTAGCTGGTTAGTGGTTAGCGTCAAGTGCTCGTATCTTTTTAGTTTCCAGTAAATGAGCAAGAATAGTTTGTGAAGAGTGGGTACAAACACGTGGGTATCAGGCATGTGTTGTTTACATGCCGATACCCCTACGCGTTTGTTTAGCGAAAGCGCCCACTCTTCACAAACTATTCTTGCTTATTTACGGAAACTCAAAAAACTTCAACGAACATTTGACACAGCCCCCAATCTAAAATATAATTTTCATATTGAGTAAGTAGGGTGCGGTAAAAGGATTTTATTATAGCAAAGCAGCAAAGAAAGGAAAAGCAGGATGAAAAAAAGCAGGCAGATTAGCAGCGGCAGTGTTCGCGGCTATGTTACTGGTAACCGGCTGTGGTGCTCCGGCGGAGAAAAAGCCGTGGAGACAACACCGGAACAAAGTTCAAAAATCGAACAGAAAGAAGAGGCAAAAATTTGAAGGACGCATTTAAAAAAGGATTTTAAAGTTGGGGTTGCAATTAATCCGTATCAGTTGAAGGACGAGGAAACAAAGAAAATCATTCTTGAAAATTTTAACAGCATTACGATGGAAAATGGCATGAAGCCGGAGGCAATTTTAGACCAGCGGGCATCGGAAAACAGCAAAGACGGCATGCCGGCGATTAATGAGGAAAATTTGGAGGAGTTCCTTTCACTGACAAAAGACAACGGGCTTGTGCTTCGCGGTCATTGCCTTGTCTGGCACAATCAGACGCCGGAATGGTTTTTCTGTGAAAAATACGATGCAGGAAATGCCAAAGTGAATAAAGAAACGATGAAAAAAAGAATGGAAAGTTACATCAAAAAGTTCTGAGTTTCTGCCAGGAAAAATATCCGGGCGTTGTCTATGCGTGGGATGTTGTGAATGAGGCGTGTGACGACGGCGGCGGATACCGCACTTCCAGTTTGTGGTATGAAATTTACGGCGATGAATCATACATTGAGGATGCGTTTACATTTGCTAGAAAATATGCAGATAAAGATGTGAAATTATTTTATAATGACTACAATGAGTATAGGCCAAGCAAAGTAAGTACCATTGCAGAACTTGTGAAAAAATTGTATGATAAGAAATTGATTGACGGTGTGGGATTCCAGAGTCACTGGGATATGAATTATCCGGATACCGGCATGATTTCTGACGCGATGCAAAAAGTACAGTGAGATTGGTGACTTGGAGATTCAATTTACCGAAGTGGATATGCATAATACCGATGATTCGGAGGAAGGTTTGAAGAAACTGGCAGACCGTTATAAAGAATTTTTTGAGATGATTGTGAAAGCGGACCGCGAAGGAAAGGCGAATGTGACGAGCGTTACATTCTGGGGGCTTTCGGATGATGTAACGTGGCTGACATCCTTTAAAGGTGAAGACAGTTACCCGCTTTTGTTCGATGAAAGTCACAAGAAAAAGGCGTGCTACGACAGTGTGTTAGCAGTCGGAAACGAAAAGTAATACGCATAATGAAACAAGCATATAGTGTAAAAAATGACTGGGAGGCAGTGATTATGTCGGACTATATGCGGAAAGTGTTTTTGTGAGAAAACGGGAAGAAAATCCGGATTGCTCTGTGACAGCCGGTTATGTAAAAAGCAGAGCGGAGAAAACAGGTATTAACGCTGACGATTTTTTGGACACACAGGATTTACCGGAGGAATGTCCGGTATGTGCCGTTTACTGCACAGGCAGAGAGTGGCAGTGTTTCTCCTGCGGATGGGTCACTTTTTGATAAAAACGGAACTACCGTCTGTAACTCGTTTTGCCGGACGATGAGACAATTGCCCACGCGGATGCTGTGGCAGGAATCGGAATTGGCAGAAATGGCGCTTACTGGGCAGGACAATTGCCGTGCTTTTATGAATGTTAGGCAGGGGGAGCAGTGCAGGCGCATGACTGCACTTAGAAAATGCGGCGGTGCGACTGCGGCTGCCAGTGTTAGAGGAAACTTTGCCGGGATCAGGAGGAATCACGATGACAAGCGATGAGTCGTTTATGAAACAGGCAGTGAAACAGGCGAAAAAGGCGTATGACAAACTGGAAACGCCGATTGGCTGTGTGATTGTGCATGAGGATAAAATCATTGCCAGAGGATATAATAAAAGAAATATGAAGAAAAATACGCTTGCTCATGCGGAAATTTAGCCATTAATAAAGCGAGTAAGGTGCTTGGCGACTGGCGGCTTGAAGACTGTACGATGTATGTTACATTAGAGCCGTGTCCGATGTGTGCCGGAGCGATTGTGCAGGCACGGATTCCGCGCGTGGTGATTGGCAGCATGAACCAAAAAGCCGGATGTGCAGGCTCCGTTTTGAATCTTTTTTGCAGCAGGATGGATTGAACCATCAGGTGGAGGTAACAAAAGGTGTACTTGCGGAGGAATGCAGTGGATTGATGACGAGTTTTTTCAGAGAACTGCGAAAAAAAAAAAGCGTAATGGTATTTGACATACCGTGAAAAACAGATATAATTGTTATGATATTGTTTATAACGGATTTGTTTCCCCTATTGGGAGGCAGACCGTTTCAAATTTCCGTGCAGCCGGGGGGAGATAGCGGTGCCCTGTACCTGCAATCCGCTATAGCAGGGGTGTTGTCCCATCGAGGGTCTTTTTTGACGGAGAGCTGCCCAAAGTAAGTGGCGTTGACACTTGGGTCTTGCGCAACAGGAACTTGTGAACCGTGTCAGGTCAGGAATGAAGCAGCACTAAGCAATCCTTCCTGTGTGACGCGAGGGTGCCTGAGCCTAGCTAACTGCTTTGGTAACGTCTTCTGATTTTGATTCGACATGGGATGCACGGATTTTATATTATGCAGCTTTTTTTGCGAGGAGTTGTTACATATGGCAGAGAGTTTGATCTTGAATGGAAACAGTTCCATTACAAAAGGAACGGTTATATTTGAAAAGGGACAGCCGTTGCAGTCGACGGCATTAATACTTAAGGGACGAGTGATTGTACAGGGCGAGGGCGTCCGGATGACAATCGGCTCAGGAAATTTTTTGGGAATGTGCGATGTTTGGAAAAAGGAACATTCCTTTACTTATGTTGCACTTGATGATTTGGTTTTGTTTGGGTTGCCGATGGAAAATGAAAAGCAGGCAGCTCTTTTGCTGGAGCAGAAGCCACAGTACCGGGGACTTTAGTGACTTCGCTGAATTTCTTTTTATCATGATGTGTTCCGTGTGTTTGGAAAATTGAAAACTGAGACGGAGAAGGTGGCTGAGTTTGTGCATCAGACCTATTCACGTTATCAAAAACTTGCGGAAGGTGCGGGTCTGACGGCGGAAAAAATTGCGGCGATGGAACGTCTTTTAAACCAGCGGATGGAGAATTATTCGTTGCCGGAAAAAATCACGTATTTTATTCAGTGCAGTAAAATTCCAATTGAAGCACAGAAAAATTATTATGGCGCCAGTGCTTATGTGGCGCAGAAACAGTTTGAGGAACAGTGTGCGGTGCTTCCACAGTTAGTAGCGGGATGCCGTTACTACAGCGATTGGCTGACACGATATTTCCGTATTATGATTACGGATGAAAAAATCTGTTTTCGCTGGTAGGGCGTATGGCGCTCGGCGTAAGACGATCCGGACAAAATGACAGCGAATTAAGCGTTATGCTTGACCATATTTTGGAGCAGATTAATAATACTGAAACTTTGTTATTGAGTACGCCGGTGTAAATCTTCATCTTGACAGACAGCGCATGGAAGAAACCTATTTTGCGTTGTTGTCAGACGATACCGGAAGCTTAGATGCGTTTGACCAGGAAGATTTAAAAGTGTTAGACCATTCGGTACAGCAGATTCTCGATTACGCAGAAGTTTCTGATGAGACGGCTGAAAATTTGCATCGGCTGTTGAAGCATTTTTGGCGTGTGTGGACAAGTTTGCAAGAACGCCGGAAGCAACGGCGCTTCGCAAAGAATTAGTGAAATATTTCTTTGAAATCTATGAGCGTGCCTGCAAAAAAGTTTTCAGGATGCAAATCCGCCGCTTGCAGTGAAATTATTTTTGCGATATGGCTATGTCAGCGAAGAACTTTTTGACGGAGGAAGAACTCCGCACTCTTTTGACACTGCCGGATTCGAGAGAAGAAGAAACTACCTGCCGCGTTTATACAATGAGCGAGTGGCTGCGTGAAATTTATGAGGGAAGAAAAAATCCATCAAAAGATGAGTTTGATACGGATTATGAAGAGACAATTCGCAAGCAAGTGCATGAGAAAAAACTGACAAAAACCGAGGGCGATGATGCGTTTCACGACGCGGCCAAACGCCTTCATTTTGAAGTGGAAAATCTGCTTAGTTATGCCGACCGTATTCTGACTGGAAATATTTCTACATTTGTACCGGTTATGTGTTCAGAGGGCATTTATACAAAATTGGAAAGTGCAGTAGTAACGTCTGCTATTATTAATAAATTGTAAACCGCGTGGAAAAATTGATTATTCCATTTTCTACCGCGAGCGTATGGTGGCATATGAAGAAGTTGGACTTAATCGTTTTACCGTGACGGGGCGTTACACGCCGGAATTTATCATATTCCCGGTATATGGGCGCAAAGGTTTGATGTGGCAGGATATTGAAGGACGTAAAAAGAGACACACGGAAGAATTCTTCTGCCATCATTTATGGAGCAGAATTTAGAGGCAGAGCTTTTGAAAATGCTTGCTTATTTCCGTTGGGAAAAATGCCGTACGGAAATGGGAGCGCAGTGGAACAATTACCGCTATCCATCGCTTACCGCAGAGTATACGGATTATTTGCAGTTCTTCAAAAGAACAATGACTTATCACCGGAAAACGTGAAAAGTAAAGGCGCAGCTTACACAGTGCGGAAACCGTCACAAGGATGTGTTTGCAAAAGATTATGCAGACTGGGTGCTGCGTGAGGCGACCGGCGCCATGAAACTGAATCGTGTGGCGCGTGAAATTCTATTCACCTATTGTCCGCTGGCTCCGCAGATTGCGGAGGGGCTGCTTGCACAGAATGCGTATCGGGATGCGGCACGCCGTTATATGATCGAAAAAGGAAAACGGGAAAAAGAGATTAATCAGGTACTGCACCGCTTTGAAAAAGCAGGTATGGATTTGCCGGAAGAAGTAGAGCAGACCAGACGTTTTGTGTTAGATTTACAAGGAGCATAAAATGAGTAGAAAACGAGAGAATGTGCGTCAGTGCAAGGCAATACGCCAGTTGATTGATGACAATAAATACACAAAAGCACTCGAACTAATTGATGCGATTCCTTTAGAAGAAGTTGGCTCATTAGATGATTTGTATCGTTATGCCGAATTGTATGAGAAGGCAGAGCGGATGGATAAAAAAGAAAGAAATTTTTACCATATTTATCATCGTACTCATTCCCGTTATATGTTAAACCGTCTGCTGCGTTTGACAATTCGCATGGGGGACATGGAAGAAGCGAGAGAACTGTATTTTGCCTATGAAGTGGCAGGTCCGATTACGTTAGATACTTTTGAACTCCGTTATCTTTTGGCAAAAAGCAGAGGGAGAGCCGCCGGAGCGTCTGATTCAGATTCTGGAGGAATTAAAGAAGGAAGAATATACCGAAGAGTGGGGCTTTCGACTTGCTTGTTTGTATGAAAAGACCGGGCAGATTGACAAATGTATTCAGGAATGTAAAGATTTGAAACTTTGGTTTGGCGAGGGTAAAATTGTGGACCGGGCAATGCAGTTATTGAGCATTGTGAAAACCCGGCGGTTGCAGAACCGGAGGAACTGGAAGAGACGATTGAAAAGGAAATGCCGGAGCGAAGAGAAGAATATGAGTCTTCGGAAACCGAAGAAATAGAAGAAGAGCCGCAGGAAAATGAAGATGTGGATGAGGCTTCGAGTCTTATGGGGAAATTGTGCGGGAACCGGAGACTGAATCGGAGGAGGAAGAGGAAGTCTTGGATCCGGATGCTCCTTTAATAGAATCTGTGGGTGAAGTTAAAGTTGTGGCAAAACGAAAAAAAGAAAAGCCACTTCAAAAACCGGAAAATGTAGAAGAACTGCTTGAGAAAAAGAAGAAGATATTTCCGACCATGGAATTTTATATCGCACGCTGAAAAGTGCGATGAACCACGTCCGTTATGGAGATAAGATGCCTCATTTTGTATTTGCTGGCGGCGAGGAGCGCATTGTGCTTGCGGTCGCAAAGCGCGTGGCGAAAGAACTGAACAAAGTAGGCTATGTTTCCGTGCGGAGCATTGTGAAAATTACGGCTGAAAAATTAAATCAGATTGATTTGTCGGAACAGGCAGGTAAAATTGCCGGTGGCTGTATGTTAGTGACGGACGCCGCTGAATTGACGAAAGAATCTGTAGAAAAATTAAAATCAGTGATGGAGCAGGAGGACGAAAAAGTCGTTGTCATGTTAGCCGGACCATTTGACGAGATGGACTGCTTTTTAGACATCTACCCGGATTTAGCAGAAAAGCTCGTATATAAAGTGCGTATGTGAGGAGGCACCGACGACGTGCCGCCGAGCGAAGGCGAGGGGCGATACATTGAGGAGGCACCATTATGAACGAAAAAACAAGTATGGAAACCGGGCAACATGCTTTACCCGGTGCCGGCGGTGATGGTGAGCTGCGGCAATAAAAATGGAGAGAAAAATATTATTACGATTGCGTGGGCGGGCACAATCTGCTCCGACCCTGCGATGGTGTCGATTTCGGTGCGCCCGGAGAGATATTCCTATTCGATGATTCGGGAGACCGGTGAGTTTGTAATAAATCTTACGACAAAGGAACTTACTTATGCGACCGACTGGTGCGGTGTGAAGTCCGGACGGGATGTGGATAAGTTCAAAGAGATGAACTTGACGGCAATGCCCGGTGAAAAAACTTACCTATGCACCGGTTATTGCCGAAAGCCCGGTGAATTTAGAGTGCCGTGTGCAGAAAGAGATTCCGCTTGGCAGCCACAATATGTTTTTGGCAAAAATAGAAGATGTCATGATTAGTGAGAAATACATGAACGAAAACGGAAAATTTGAACTCAATCAGACCGGACTTGTGACATATTCCCATGGCGAGTATTTTGTCCTTGGTGAGAAAATTGGGAAATTTGGCTATTCCGTAAAAAAATGATTTTCTGTTTTACAAATGTCAAAAGTGTGTTATACTAGTAAAATAAAATGTTTCAATCAGTGGAGGTTGCGATGAAACAGTACATTATAAAAGGTGGAACGCCACTTTCAGGGGAAGTTACCATTGGCGGTGCGAAAAATGCAGCGCTGGGTATTATCGTGGCGGCTATTATGGCGGATGAGCCAGTTACAATTGATAATTTACCGGACGTTGATGACGTCCGGGTTTTGCTGGATGCAATAGAAAGTATAGGTGCGATTGTGGAGCGTATCGATTCTCATACGGTCCGTATTAATGGTGCCTGTATTAATGATGTAAGTATTGATGAGGATGCAATTCGTAAAATACGCGGTTCTTACTATTTAGTAGGAGCTTTGCTTGGAAAATATAAAAAAGCTTTAGTTGCGCTGCCGGGAGGATGCCAGATTGGTAGCCGCCCGATTGACCAGCATATTAAGGGCTTTGAGCAGCTTGGTGCTAAGGTAAGTATCCACCATGGTAAAATTGACGCTCAGGCGGAAAATCTTGTTGGTACGCATATTTACCTTGATTGTCCGAGTGTCGGTGCGACCATTAATATTATGATGGCGGCATGTATGGCAGAAGGAAAGACAATTATTGAGAATCCGGCGAAAGAACCACATATCGTTGATGTGGCAAACTTCTTAAATAGTATGGGAGCAAACATCAAAGGTGCCGGAACCGATGCTATCCGAATCCGTGGGGTAGAAGCATTGCACGGAGCGGAGTATTCGATTATTCCGGATCAAATTGAAGCCGGAACATATATGCTTGCCGTAGCGGCAACCGGCGGTGATGTGATGATTAAAAACGTCATTCCGAAGCATTTGGAAGCAATTACCGCAAAATTAGTTGAGATTGGTGCAATTGTTGAAGAGTTTGATGACTGTGTTCGTGTCTGTGCTGACCATCGTTTGTCTTATGCAAATGTTAAGACGATGCCGTATCCGGGATTCCCGACGGATATGCAGCCACAGATTACAACGCTGCTTGCTCTGTCTGAGGGAACCAGTATTGTCACAGAGACAATTTTTGAGACGCGGTTTAAGTATATCAGCGAACTGCGCCGTATGGGAGCGAATATTTCCGTAGAGGGAAATGCCGCTTTTGTAACCGGTGTGGAAGGATTTACCGGAGCGCGTGTGAGTGCACCGGATTTGCGTGCGGGTGCAGCACTTGTGATGGCAGGACTTGTTGCAGAAGGATATACTTATGTGGACGATATTCAATATATTGAGCGTGGGTATGAAAATTTTGCAGAAAAAAATCCGTGGGCTTGGCGGTCACATGGAAAAAAGAGATGCGGAAGATGAACGTGCCGTAAGGAAATTTAAAATGAAAGTTTCATAAGAAAGACGATAGAAGAGGGAACGCCGAGGGTATCCGGCGTTTTCTGCTATTATCCGATGAGTGAGAAAGGAGAATCATAAGTGAACGATAAAGTACAAGAGATTCTGAATGAGGTTGGTAAAGTAATTCGTGGTAAGGACGAAGCAATTGAACTCGTGATGACAGCGATGTTAGCCAAGGGACATATTCTCGTAGAGGATGTTCCGGGGTTGGTAAAACAACACTGGCGGTTGCTTTTTTCCCGTGCGATGGAGTTGACCGAGCGCCGTCTGCAGTTTACACCGGACGTACTTCCGAGTGATGTAGTCGGTTTTAATATGATTGGTGCCGATGGTGAGTTTCAGTACAAGCCGGGTGCGATTTTGTGTAACCTTCTGCTTGCAGATGAGATTAACCGTACCTCAACGAAAACACAGTCTGCTCTTTTGGAGGTCATGGAAGAGGGACAGGTAACGGTCGATGGTGTGACACGCCAGCTGCCAAATCCGTTTATCGTAGTGGCAACACAGAACCCGGTTGGTTCTGCCGGAACACAGATGCTGCCGGAATCCCAGCTTGACCGTTTTATGATTCGTATTTCGATGGGATATCCGACGATGGAAGAAGAAGTTCGTCTGATTAAAGAGCGTCAGGACATTAACCCACTTGATTTTATCCAGGAAATTATTTCAAAACGGGAACTGCTTGAGATGCAGGATCAGGTAAAACAGATTTATGTTGATGATAAAGTGCTTACTTATTTATCGAAAATTGTGGATGCAACGAGAAATCATTCCATGATTACGCTCGGCGTGAGTCCACGTGGAACGCTTGCTCTTATGGATATGTCAAAGGCGCATGCGTTCGTTCAGGGACGTACCTTCGTTTTGCCGGAGGATATCAAACGTGTTTCCAAAGCGGTGCTTGCCCACCGCCTTTTGTTAAACGGTAAGGCACGTATGAGCCACACGACAGAAGAAGATGTCGTTGAGGAAATTGTAGGGAAGATTCAAGTCCCTAAATTATAAGTAACAAGTGATACGATTCGGAAGGAGGAAATTATGACATTAGGAATTATCCTATACATTCTCCTTTTCTTTGTGAGTGTTTTCATTTCCATCATGTACTTGGAATTTGGTGCAATGGCACTGATGGGACTGATGGTGACGATACCGGTCTGCATGTTTCTTTTTCTGCTTGTTTTGCGAAAGAGAGTCAGCGTGTCAGTCGATTCAAAAAATCCGCTGGCAGAAAAAGATGCCATTGATAAGCCGGCGAGAGCAGCCATTACGCTGTCGGTAGAAAACAAAAGCCATCTGCTTCCGGTGACGAAAGGAATTGCCAAGGTTCGTTATGAAAATCCGTTTTCCGGCGATAAAGGGAAGATGAAAATTCGTTTTTCCGTGGATACCGGGAAAAAAGAGAGACCGTAGAATCCCCGGTTGTTATGGACAACTGTGGAAATGTTTCCATCACGGTAGAGAAGGTACGAATCTATGATTATTTGAATATATTTGCGTGGACAATCGGGAAACATTTTGAGACGCAGGATGTTCTCGTCCTGCCGCCGACGAAAGAGATGTATCTTGGAAAAGACAAATGGTACAACGAGACGAGTGCGGACAGTGACCGTTTTTCCACTTATAAAAAGGGAGATGACCCATCTGAAATTTTTGACATCCGTGAGTATGCGGACGGAGATAAGATTCAGAGAATTCACTGGAAGTTAAGTAGTAAAACCGGTGATTTGATGGTGAAAGAGGGAAGCCTTCCTCTGATGAAAGAAATTCATATTTTTATTGATTTATGCGCGACCGGTACAAAGCAGGAAAGAAATGATAAAATCAACCGGTTGATTCAGGGTGTGTATTCCATTGCGATGTTTATGATTGAAAGTGGAATCCCACAGGCATATATTTGGTACGACAAGGTAAATGGTGTGATTCAGGAATATTCGGTAGAGCAGGAGGAAGAACTGTACTGGATGTTTCAGGAATTATTCCGCAGTAAAACAACGACCGAGGAGAGTGAGCTGATGGAGGCTTACGTCGACTGGGGCAAAGGCAGACTTTTTAGAATCGGCGCTGTATCTGACAGTGGCTGACCATGAATCCTTGATTCCGGGAATCTGGTGCGCGACCGATTGGAAGTAATGGACTTACGAGGTGACGTAATTGAGGATCAGGAATAATAAACTGATTAATTTCATATTGGAATTCAGCCAGATTATGCTCGTATTTCTTGGTGTATATTCTGCGCTGATGTGTACGGCGTCGAGTCTGGATATGATTTATGACGGTAAATTGTGTTTACTCTTACTGTTTGCCGCCTCGATTGTATTTTATGGACTATTTACAGTGCTGGAGACATTCCGCAAGGGAAAACTTTACGGCTTAATCGGCATTACGATGTTCTTTTTTTTGGCATTAGTGATTCGATTTAAGGGCGTACTGCTAAAGGGAATTGTGAGTGCGGCAAATAGTTTTTGAAAGAATTTATGAACTATACCGGCACGAATGTATCTTTGTTGTCCTATGCGGATACGGAGAGCGCAAGCGCAAAATTCTGTACGACGCTTTTGCTGATTTTGATTGGTGTGTATTTTGTAGCACTGATTAGTGCATTTTTCTACCGCAGAAGACGTTCTGTGGTCTTTTTTGGCAGGTACGATACCGTTTGTTGTTCTGCCGCTTGTGGCGGGAAGAATCGGACGTTATTTATATTTTTCACCTATTTGATTGTGGCGGTAACGATTATCGGAACGAGACATTTGCGAACCGATGCCACAGACCGAAGGATGCGTCAAAAACTGGCATTGATTTTGATGACAACCTGTTTGATTTGCGGTGGCATTTTTTATTTATTTATTCCGCCTTCGAGATACGATAGGAATGTGGATAAGTTGTCTCAGGCAAAAACAGTCTGGTGGCGCTTTCGACATGGGACGGTGAGGATATAATGACCTGGCTGAAAGCATACTTTAACGGGGATGCGATTTCCTATGGTAAAATTGGAAAGAAAAGCGAAGTCAGTTATACTGGTGAAACAATGCTGAAAATATCCGGAGATATCAATTCTGATCATGGACTTTATCTCAAAGGATATGTCGGTGATGTCTATGAGAATAACAAGTGGTCGTCCATTCGCTCGGATGAAAACTTTAAAAAGACTGGAAGGCGCTCGATGCGACCGGCGTCACAACAGAAAACTGGCATACGCAGTTAAGAAATGAACTGGGTGACGAGGAGCGGAGTGGCGAAGAAGAGGTTTGGAAGACCGGAACATTAGGATTCGCAATCTTGCGTTTGGATATGGCAACTTTTGGTGCCATGCCTTCCGGCCGGGGCATATAAGAGCCTTACAAACGGACGCTCAACGGTGGATAAACCGGGAATTGATTACTCGGTAGAATATTATTTGCACTATCCTGCAATTTTGCGCACGGATGTTTTACTTGGTGAATCCCGTATGGCAGCAGCCGACTTTTGGAGTTCAAATGAGGTTGAGCGGAGGAATTTAAGTGATTTTGCAAAAAATATTATTTGCAGATTCCGGATTCCATGAAATCAGTTTGCGAAGATTTTAAAAAGATTGCAAATCTGCCGGTTTGACAAAGACGTCTGACATTATTCTTGAAGCAAAGAGTTATATTACAAAAGATACGACGTATTCCTTATCGCCGGGCAAAACTCCTTCCGGTAAGGAATCCATTGAATACTTTTTAAAGGAAAATAAAAAGGATATTGTACCTATTATGCGACGGCAGCCGTTATGCTGTTACGCAGCATGGGAATCCCGGCACGATACGTCGAGGGTATGTATGTCAGTAAAGATGAACTGGCAGCTGTCAAAAAGGCAAAGAACTTGAAGTACCGGATGAAGACGCTCATGCATGGGTTGAAGTCTTTGATGAAAAATATGGATTTGTAAACCGTTGAAGTGACGCCGGGCAAAGGTGAGGATGATATGACAGGAAGTGATTCTTCCAATGAAAACACCAATCCGAACCAGACTTCGAACGGAGCACAGACAGATTCCGAAAATCCATCACAGGAAGACGCCCGAATGTTGCAACACCGACCCCTTCGGTGACACAGGAACCGGAAGAGAGCATGGTATTTGATGATATCAAGCAAAACGACAAAAAATCCAGTGACAGTGGAAATGCAAACGGCACATCCAAAGGACGGATATGGTTTGTGATTTTAGATATTGTGATTGTGTTACTGCTCATTGCTGCGGCAATGGAAGCACAGCGGAGGATACGAGCTTACATGTTTAGAAAGAATATGAAGCAGAAGAAAGCAAAAAGGCGGATTCGTATGGTATATCTGCATTTGTTCCCGGTATTCCACCGCTACAAGCTTGCTTACCGCGGACAGTCGATGGCGCAGTTTAGCAGGGAAATCAGCAGGGAGATGGAACTTCCTTTGAGGATGTGCTTGAATTTGTGACTTTGATTTTCCACGCAAGATTTGGTCCGGATACGATTACGGAAGACCAATTAAGAGAGTTCAAACGGGTTTATCACGAAATCCGCGCGAAAGCGTATCGTGATGCAAAGCCGATGCGAAAACTATATGATATGTATATCATTGTATTATAAGGAGGACAAGAACATGCTGAAAAAAACGTATGATAAAGTGTGTGAATTATTTGAGGAGGGAAATGGTTATCTGCCGACACGTACATTGCTTAACAACAAAATTACGACGATTCAGATTCGTACGATGCTGCAGGAAGGCAAGATTGAAAAAAGTGTCTCACGGTAATTACTGGAACTTAATGAGTGGCAGAAAAAACCAAAACATTACAAAATGTTAGAAGCCTGTATGACAAACAAAAAAGGCAGTTATCTGCTCCTGGAGCGCATGCTATTATCACGGACTGATTAAGGAAGAGCCGGAAGCTTTGTATGTGGCAACAGCTCGTACCGACCGCGGAAATATGAAGTTAAATTTCCCGGTATCCGTCACTATTTCTCTGTTACAACATTTGAAAATGATGTTTTGAATGTCAAAACAGGTGGCGGAAATATCCGCATTTACGATGTAGACCGCAGTGTATGTGACTGCATTCGTCTGGAGAAAGAAATCGGAAAAAAACCGTAGAACTTGTAGTTGAAAACTACAAAAAGAGTAGCAAAAAGAGAGTAAACCATCTTTTACAGTATGCGGATCAGATGCGTTATGGCAAAATTGTCCGCGAATACCTCGGAACGGATGAGTGATGTAGATGGAAAAAGACGAAAAGAAAAAGGTGCGATGCTCGACGAGGCTTTTCTGCAGAACTTAATGCAGAATGAGCAGGTTGAGCAGATTTTAGAAGAAGGCGAGGCGTTTCAGACATTGATGGCGTACTATCGGTGTGCCATTATGGAAGTAGAGACCAAATTTAAAGTGCTCAATACCGAATTTAGTCTCCGCTATGACAGAAACCCGATTGAGACGATAAAAACAAGACTCAAATCGCCGGAGAGCATCATTGAAAAACTTCACCGCAAAAAGATTCCGTTTTCTGCGGAAATGATTGAGGAAAAGCTGCATGATATAGCGGGAGTTCGCGTTATCTGTGCATTTCCGGAAGATATTTATGAGATTAGTGAATGTTTTTTGGCTCAGGATGATATTCGTTTGATTGAGAAAAAGGATTACATCAAAAATCCAAAACCAAACGGGTATAGGAGCCTTCATTTGATTGTGGAAATTCCCATCTTTTTGCATAATGAAAAACGAATGATGAAAGCGGAAGTGCAGTTCCGTACAATTGCCATGGATTTCTGGGCAAGTTTAGAACACCGTATTTATTATAAAAAGGACAGAATAACGAGACGCTGCGCAATGAGTTAAGGCAATGCGCGGAAGTGAGTGCCGCATTGATTTACGTATGCAGAGTATCCGAAAGGAACTCGATGTGGACGATTGATCTCAAAATGCATAATTTCCTCTGTTTTCCACATACTACCCATACAGTATAAATATGGAAAAGCATGTAGAGAACAGGAGGAAATTTTTTTATGAAAGCAACAGGAATTGTACGAAGAATCGATGATTTGGGGCGTGTGGTCGTGCCAAAAGAAATCCGGAGAACATTAAGAATTCGCGAGGGTGAACCGCTTGAAATATTTACAAACCGTGAAGGAGGCATTGTATTAAAGAAGTATTCGCCCATAGGAGAGCTTGCCGCATTTGCCAAAGAATATGTGGAGGCGGTTGCGCAGGTGGCGAAATGCACCGTGTGTGTGGCAGATAGAGACCAGATTGTGGCGGCAGCAGGACCGGGAAAAAAAGGACTATACCGGAAAACCATTCACCGTGAACTGCTGGAAGCAATTGAGGACAGACGGACGATTTTGGCAACGGATGCTGAACCGGACTTTGCCAGATAACAGAGGACGAGACAGAAGTATTTTCCGAAGCAGCGGCAACAATTTTAGCAGAAGGTGACGCAATCGGAATGGTGCTTTTAGACACAGAACGCATATTTGGTGACTTTGAGCAAAAATGGCGATTTGCGGCGCAAACTTTCTAGGACGGCAGATGGAACCCTGATAGGCAAAATTTTAAGGTGATAACGCAGAAAAACCTTGACAATTACTACCAAAAAGGTTATATATAGATGTATAGGTTGTACAAATCTAGCAAATAATTTATTGAGGAGGATATAATCCATGAATAAGACTGAATTAGTAGCAGCTATGGCTGAGAAAGCAGAATTGTCTAAGAAAGACGCTGAGAGTGCATTGAAAGCATTCGTAGACGTTGTTACAGATGAATTGAAAAAAGGTGAAAAAAAAGTACAGTTGGTTGGTTTCGGTTCTTTCGAAGTTGCTGAGAGAGCAGCAAGAGAGGGTATCAACCCATTGACAAAACAGCCGATGAGCATTCCTGCATCTAAAGCTCCTAAATTCAAAGCCGGCAGAGGTTTGAAGGACGCTGTGAACGCATAATCTTACGATTATTATTATGGATTTTTGGAGCACTTTGCTATCGCATATAGCAGAGTGCTCTTTGTTATGTTTTTGCCTAATGACGGATGAAACCGTGTGAGGCAGGACTTGACAGAAGAAGGGAGATTTTTTATGAGACTGGATAAATACTTAAAGGTATCCCGCCTGATTAAGCGCCGTACGGTGGCGAATGAGGCGTGCGACGCCGGACGAATTTTAGTCAATGATAAGGTGGCAAAAGCATCTTTAAATGTTAAGCCGGGTGACATCATCGAGATTCAGTTCGGAAACCGGAATACAAAAGTAGAAGTATTGAGTATAAACGAAACATACAAAAAGGATGAAGCCAAAGAACTTTACCGATACGTGTAATAAAACCCCTGTGACAGCATATAGTGAGATAGATATGATGCCAGGGGGCTTTTATTATGTTGCAGGAATCTTCCGGCCGGTGACGGCACATAAATTGGAGATGCAGAATCGTAACCACGTGGATTTGACCGGAATTACCGAAGTGATTTCATTTGACAATAAAGAGATTGAACTTGAGACCGTAGAAGGTGCCGTGCGCTTTGCGGGTGAGGATTTGCATGTAAAGCGCCTTACACTCGAAAAGGGCGAGGTGGAATTGGAAGGAAAGATTTGTGAGATTGTCTATCATGAGTCGAGAAAGGAAAAGACGGCAGGGGGTGTTCTTAGCCGTTTGTTTGGCTGATGGAAATGATACAGGGGCAGCTTATGTATGTTGCCGCCTCCTTTGTGGAGGGAATTTTTTTTTGATGTTTTTGTATGATTTTATACGAGCGTTCCGCATGAAAGTGAAACATGGCAGAGTGTGGATTCTGATTGAAGACTGGCTGTTCTGGTTATTGGCAGCTTTCTTTGTATTCCCCATGATTTTTACGCTCAATCACGGATTTCTCCGCAGTTTTTTTGTAATTGCTTTGACTTTGGGCGTTTTTTTTTATACCGAACTTTGGTAAAAACGCATGTACAGAGAGCAATTTATGGATTTTTAGACTTATTTTTCGACCGTATGTTTGGATTTTTAAAAAAATAAAAGGAATCCGGAAAAAACACTTGAAATCGTGAAAGTCAGCGTCTATAATGGATTTATTGGTACTACAAGTATAGAAAATACAATTGTAGAATAATGTCGAGGGATGGAGCCGTGAGAAGAAGAAAAAGAAGAAACCGCACCGGATTTATCTGGTTATGCTGGTGGCAGCCTTGTTTGTTGGCACATTAGCGGTTCATGGTTATTCACTGCGTGCAAACTGTCAGAAACTTGCGACAGAGCAGCAGAACTTAAAGGATAAGAAAAAGAGTTTGAAAAAAGAACAGGAGCAGATTAAAGAACAAAAGAGTATCGTAAAACAGACCAGTATGTGGAAGATGTAGCGCGTGAAAAATTTGGACTGGTATACGATAATGAAATTGTGTTTAAGGCAGAATAAGAACGAAGACCATTGCTTAGGCAGTGGTCTTTTTTTGTCGAAAATTTCTTGAAAATACCCTTCCGATTTTGACATTTTTTTCTGTATGCTCTCTTTATACTGAGAGTGTTTAGAGAAAGACAAGGGGCACGGATTTTGAAAGACAAGAAACAAAAATATCTTTTTGACAAACGATATTTGTTATTGTTAGTGGCAGGCTTTTTGACCGGACGCGTGTGGCTGTATGGCATTAATCCTTTGGTGTGGCATTGTTTGCTGCGGTGGCAGCGGAGCGAAAAGGCAGGAAACTTTTGGCTCTTTTGTTTTGGCAGGCATGTTTAGCAGCATAGAAGGACTTTCGCTTATTAAGTATCTCACGCTCTTTCTGCTTGTTCTGTCACTCGAAAAAATACAGGAAACGAGGACAAGCCATACCGGACAGGCGGTGTATTTAGCGCTTCTTACAGGCGGTTTAAATATGGCGGCAGGTATTTTGAACAGTATTCTTGCCGTAAATACATGGGAAGTATTCTGGCTCAGTATCCTTGAGAGTGTCATGGTATTTGCGCTTGCCAATGTGTATCAATGGGGTGTGCATTTTATTTTTGTATGAAGAGTGGAATCAATTATTTAACAATGAGGAATTGATTAGCCTTCTTATCCGTGCGGTGACAGCACGGTATGGGCTGCCGAGGCAGGCGGATATGATTTTTTCCATTTCCGGAACACTTTCGTATTTCATGATTTTGTTTATGGGATACCGGTATGGGGCGTCGACCGGCGCCATTGCCGGGGCGGCGGGAGGAATTTTACTGGCACTTACCGGGGAAAATATGGTAGTTGTCGGCATATGCTGTTTGCTCGGTGTGTGCGCGGGGACGCTGCGTAAAATGGGACGTTTGTAAGTGGCGGGCTGTATCTTCTTGTCGGTGTGCTGCTTGCTGTGTATTCATTAAAGGACTTGTATGGCATTATTGAACTGCGGGCAATGCTGTCGGCGGTTATTTTGTTCTTTGCCATTCAAGGCGGGTCATTCACTGCGTGGAAGAAGACATACCCGAACGGGAAGAGGATTCTTTGCCAGAGAGGATGTACGCGCACTTGCCAACCATCAGCTGGAAGACTTTTCAGATGCCTTTCGCCGGCTGTCCAAGAGTTTTGAAAATGAGATGGAAGAAAAAGGGTTGTCGGAAGAACGGCTAGAGGATATTTTTGCACAGTTATCTCGTGATACGTGCAACGAATGTATCAATTGTAAATATTGCTGGAACCGCCATTATGAGGGAGACCAATGAAAGTCTGCGACAGATTTTGTGGCAGGTGGGGCAGGACGGAAGTGTAACGCTGTCACAGATTAGTCCGGATTTTCAAAGACGCTGTATGCATCTAGATGAGTATGTGCATCAGGTCGAGGAGAGGATTGCCGGGGAAAATGTGAGACTTGGCTGGCATAACCGGATGTCAGAAAACCGCCGCGTGATGGCAGAGCAGATGAAAGAAATTGCAGTGGCGTTAAAATCGTTTACCATCAATTTGGGCGAGACAGAGGAACTTCCCAAAGAGCGAAAACGAAGAATTTTAGAAGAATTAAAAAAAAGAGGGTATCAAGGTAGCACGTTTATCGGTGAAAAAAAGGGGCGGATATCTGGAAGTAATGTTTACCGGTGCCTGCCATGGCAATCATTGTTTGACAAAGACCGATGTTGCTCAGGCGCTGTACCGTGCGACAGGCATTATGATGTGTCCGGCAAGAGAGACAAGAAATGTGCTTTCTTCCACAACGGATACGATGTTTTTCAGACAGGACACGGTGTATAAGGCACTTACGGGGCTTGCCAGAGTTGCCAAAAGCGGTGAGAGTGTGTCTGGTGACAATTATTCGTTTTGGAACTTTCGGGAACCGGTGAGCTTCTCATGGTTTTAACGGACGGCATGGGGAGTGGTGAAATGGCGGACCGCGACAGCAGCAATCTGATTGAGGCACTGGAATATCTGATGGAGGCGGGGTTTGAAAAAAATCGGCACTCAGGCTTTTGAATACGCTGTTTGTTGCAAATTATGAGGGAAAATCATTTGCAACACTTGATATGGCGGCGATTAACCTTCATACCGGCATTTGTGAAATTATGAAAAATGGAGCGGCAACTACTTTTTTTGTAAAGCGGGAAGACGGGTAGAAATGATTGCTTCCAGTGCGCTTCCGGTCGGCGTGGATTTGCAGGCGGAGCCGGATGTCGCCATCGTACAATTGCAGGAAGGCGATATGGTTATTATGGTTTCGGACGGTGTGCTTGACAGTTTTTATGAGAGAAATATAGACAGCGACAGTCAGGAGGAGATGGCGACACTCATTGACAGATTGTACTGCAAAAATGCGAATGACATGGCAAACCAGATTTTGATGAACACACTGGCGCACAGTACAAAAGAGGCGTCTGACGACATGAGCGTTTTGGTGGCTGGAATCTGGAATAAAGTTTGACGAAAAAAAGGAAAACCGTTACAATAAATGCGGAGGATGAAGCCGTGAGAGAAGAAATGATTCAATATAGCGAAACGCACCACTTGTTTTCACCGGGCGACAAGATTATTGTGGGGGTGTCGGGTGGCGCTGATTCGGTATGCCTTTTGTATTTATTAAATAGTTTACGGAAAGAAATGAATTTGTCTCTATTTGTTCTGCATGTCAAACATGGCATCCGGGGAGACGATGCCGACCGGGACGCACAATTTGTGAGACAGCTTGCGGGCAAGTGGGAACTTCCGTGTTTTGAAGTTTTCGAAGATGTACCGGCGTATGCAAAAAGTGGGGGATGAGTGAGGAGGAGGCTGGACGTGCATGCCGCTATGAGCAGTTTGAAAAAATTGCGAAGGGAAAAAAAATGCGGACTGTATTGCAGTAGCGCACCACAAAGAGGATCAGGCAGAGACATTTTTGTTTCGGCTGATACGTGGGAGTTCTGCCAGAGGCTTGGCGGCGATGTTACCGAAAAGAGATTTTATTATACGACCGCTTCTGTTTGCCGAAAAGGGAGACATTCTTGCGTTTTGGAGGAGAAAAAAAAGATACCGTGGCGGGAGGATATTACGAATCAGGATACAGCGTATCAGAGAAACTGGATTCGGAAGGAGTTACTGCCACTGTTAAAGAGAACTTAAATCCGGGTGCGGTAAGGCATATTGCGGATGCGGCGGATGACATTGGCAAGTGGCGGGGGTACATCCGTGAGCAGGCAGAGCGTGAGGCGGAACACGTGATTTTCCATGAGGGAGAAGAAGTTCTGTTAAGGCGGGATGCGTGCCGGGGACTTCCGGAGGTTTGCAAAAAAGAGATTTTATCGCTCTTTTTAGAGCAGGGAATCTCTGGCGTAAAGATGTCACGAGCGCATTATGAGGCGTTATATGAAAGAATAGCGCACAAAGGAAACGGTACGTTTCTCTGCCCGGCGGCTATTTTGTTGTCTGTGATTATGAGCATTTCAGGCTTACGAAAAATAAGCCCAAAAAGCAGGAAAACATTTGTGTGGAATGCGACATGGCATCCGGGAATATAGTGGAAATGGATGGTGTACCGCTTTCGTTTTGAGGTGGTGGCACGTGAAAAACTGGATTCAGAAATTCCACAAAAAAGACTATACGAAATGGTTTGATTATGATAAGATAAATAGTAAACTGACGATTCGCAATCCGAGACCGGGAGATTTTTTGTGCTTGATGACAAGGGGCATAAAAAGAAATTATCCCGCTACTATATGGACGAAAAAATTGCGAAAGAGCGTCGGGACAGGCAGCTTGTACTGGCGGATGGCTCCCACGTGATTTGGGCGGTTCCAAATCGAATCAGCGCAGCCTGCAAAATAAATCAAAATACAAAATATGTTTTGGTTGTGACCAAAGAAAGGATACGTCATGAAAGAAGAAATCAACGTCTTGATTAAAGAAGATGAAATTGTAGCAAGTGTGAAGGAACTTGCTGAGCAGATTAACCGTGATTACGAAGGAAAAACACTTCATTTGATTTGCATTTTGAAAGGAAGTGTATTTTTTTACCTGCGAACTGGCAAAATATATTACAGTGCCGGTTACGATTGATTTTATGAGTGTATCAAGTTATGGAAATGGTATGACCAGCAGCGGAAGTATTACGATTAGTCAGGATTTGATTATGAGTTTGGAAAACCGCGAAGTGCTGATTATTGAAGATATTGATTGGACAGCGGACGCACACTTTCGTATCTTGCCCATATGTTAGAAAAACGTGGACCGAAAAGTTTGCGCATTTGTACGCTTTTGGATAAACCGGCATGCCGCGTATCAGAAGTGGATGTGACCTATACCGGTTTTGAAATTGATGATTTATTTGTGGTTGGATTTGGACTTGATTATGCCCAGAAATACCGCAATTTGCCTTATATCGGAGAGCTGAAAATAAAGGAGGATTAATCCGATGAGAAAATGGAAAGGTTATGGCTTTTTTGTCGCGATGGCGGCAATAATTTTGATGCCATGATTTCGAGCGATTTTATGTCCGGATGGACAGCAGGAGAATTATACTTATACACAGTTTAAGGACGATTTGTCGAATCATAAAATACAGTCCGTTGTGGTGGGACAAAATGAGCAGGTTCCGACCGGTGAAATCCGTGTGACAATGAAAGACAGTAAAAACATTCTTTCTATGCACCGGATGTGAATGTAGTTATTGAAAAATTAGACGATGCACATTTTACAAATGTAGTTGTCTCGGACGTTGAGACAACACCGTGGTATTTGGAGATTTTGCCATATGCAATAGGATTCGTCCTGATTTTTATTTTGTTTACAATGATGACGAGCCAGGCGCAGGGCGGAGGCGGCGGAAATGCCAAAATGATGAATTTTGGAAAGAGCCGTGCGAGAATGACCGCACCGGATGAAAAATCAAAGACATTTGCGGATGTTGCCGGTCTGGTCGAGGAAAAAAGAACAGTTAGAAGAAATTGTAGACTTTTTAGCGGCACCGCAGAAATATACAAATTTAGGTGCCAGAATCCCGAAAGGTGTGATTATGGTGGGCCCTCCGGGAACCGGTAAGACATTGCTTGCCAAAGCAGTTGCCGGTGAAGCGGGTGTTCCGTTCTTTAGTATTTCCGGTTCTGATTTTGTGGAAATGTTTGTCGGTGTCGGTGCTTCCCGTGTCCGTGACTTGTTTGCGGAAGCAAAGAAAAATGCACCGTGTATTGTTTTTATTGATGAGATTGATGCCGTGGCAAGAAGGCGAGGAAGCGGTCTTGGCGGTGGTCATGATGAGCGCGAGCAGACGTTAAATCAGATGCTTGTTGAAATGGACGGCTTTGGAATCAATGAGGGAATTATCGTGATGGCGGCAACCAACCGTGTAGATATTTTGGATCCGGCAATTCTCAGGCCGGTACGTTTTGACCGAAGAATCCATGTTGGTCTTCCGGATGTGAGAGGCCGTGAGGAAATTTTGAAGGTTCATGCGAAAAATAAACCGTTAGTCGGATGGTGTAAATTTGGAAGCAAATCGCACGTACAACGGCAGGATTTGCCGGTGCGGATTTGGAAAATCTTTTGAACGAGGCTGCGATTTGTGCCGCAAGAGAAAACCGTGCCTATATTGATGGACGAAGATATTCGCCGTTCCTTTATCAAAGTGGGATCGGGGCAGAGAAAAAGAGCCGTATTATTTCAGTGATAAAAGAAAACGAGTTACGGCATATCACGAATCCGGACACGCAATTTTGTTCCATGTTTTGCCGGATGTCGGACCGGTATATTCGGTATCGATAATTCCGACCGGACAGGGTGCGGTGGTTATACAATGCCGCTGCCGGAAAAGGATGAGATGTATCTTACCAAAAGGTAAGATGTTACAGGATATTGTTGTATGTCTTGGCGGGCGTATCGCAGAGGAGTCTTGTTTTTGATGATGTGACAACGGGGGCTGTGCAGGATATCCGTCAGGCAACGGAGCGAGCACGTGATATGGTTACAAAGTATGGTTTCTCGGATGATATTGGTATGATTAACTACATACGTCAGGATGATGAAGTCTTTATCGGCCGAGAAATTACATAGCAAAGACGACTTTAGTGAAGGAACCGCTGCTGTGATTGACCAGGAAGTAAAACGAATTATCGAGAGCTGCCGTGAGAAGGCTACTAAGATTTTGAAAGACAAACCGCAAGGTTTTGGATAAACTGGCAGAGCTTCTTGATCGAAAAAAAGAGCGAATTGGGCAGCAGGAGTTTGAAAGGCGTTCCTCTTTGAGCAGAATGACGAGACAATCGAAGAAAATGTAAAGATTCTTTTGTGCAAATGTGCAAATGGGAGAAAAGTATTGGGCAAAACTAACAAAAGAATGGTGGAAAAAATGTAAACTTTGTGCACACTTTTTTCGGTAACAGGTGTTATAGTAATAACGCGTAAAAACCCCAATACATTATATAGTTTTTGCTACACCCCATAAGTAACAAAAATACCTTCTCCCAAAAAGGACAGCATCGTAAGCTGTCTTTTTTGACTTATCTAAAACAAGGATTCACGGCTTTTTAGCCGTGAATTTTTACAAATAGAAATAATTATGTTTGGAGGACAAAAGCAATGGCTGACGGAACCCTTAATAAGAAAGCAATATTTAGTGATGGTACGGCTGATTTTGTTTCGCCATGTGAACCGCGTGTGTATGAGACCGTTACGGTTCGGTGCCGCGTTGGGAAAGATGAGGCAGAATATGTGAAGGCAATGGTGGATGAAGTGCCTTATATTATGCATTTAGAAAAGTCAACGGAGTATTTTGATATTTATGCCGTATCATTTCCATTGGAAGATCATCCGATAAGTTATTACTTTAGGGTAGAAACGGCGAAAGAGACATTGCTTTGCAACCGTCAAGGAGTGGTTTCGGATGTCAATCCATATTTCAATTTCTGTCTGATTCCGGGATTTCATACACCGGACTGGGCAAAAAGGTGCCGTGATGTACCAGATTTTTGTGGATCGTTTTATAATGGGGATAAGTCAAATGATGTTGTTGACGGTGAATATACATATATTGATGAGCATGTGACGCAGGTGCGTGACTGGAATAAAATGCCGGCATCGATGGGCGTGCGTGAGTTTTATGGCGGCGATTTGCAGGGTGTCATGGATAAACTGGACTATTTGCAGGATCTTGGCGTGGAAGTTTTGTATTTGAATCCGATTTTTGTATCGCCTTCAAATCATAAATATGATACGCAGGACTATGATTATATTGATCCCCATTACGGCGTAATTGTGGCGATGGCGGTGACGTGCTGGCGGCAGATGACAGAGAAAATGCGCATGCTACAAAATACATTAAGCGCGTTGTTAATATGAAAAATTTAGAGGCGAGTAATGCATTCTTTGCAAAATTTGTCGAAGAAGTACACCGCCGTGGCATGAAAGTGATTCTGGATGGTGTATTTAACCACTGTGGTTCCTTTAACAAGTGGCTTGACCGCGAGAAGATTTACGATAAAGATGAGTCTTATGAAAAAGGTGCTTTTTTTGCAGGAAGACAGTCCCTATCACGACTTCTTCTATTTTTACCCGGATGGAAGCTTACCGGACAATACGCATTATGATTCATGGTGGGGCAATGATACTCTGCCAAAACTAAATTACGAGGGATCGGAGCGCTTAGAACAATACATTCACGGAGTTGCGAGAAAATGGGTGGCTGCACCGTATTGCATTGATGGATGGCGTCTGGATGTGGCGGCTGATTTGGGACACACACCGGAGTACAATCACAAATTTTGGAAAGGATTCCGTGAGGCGGTGAAGAGAGAAAATCCGGAGGCAATTATTCTTGCGGAGCATTATGGAGACCCTTCTACGTGGTTAGATGGAACCCAATGGGATACGGTGATGAACTACGATGCTTTTATGGAGCCAATCAGTTGGTTTTTGACCGGTATGGAGAAACACAGCGATGCGCGTCGCAATGATTTGCGTGGAAATGCGTCTGCTTTCTTTGGTTCGATGACTGATTATGGGGCAAGATTTACGACGCCAAGTGCTTTGGTAGCGATGAATGAGCTGTCGAATCACGACCATTCCCGCTTTTTAACCCGTACGAATCATGTAGTTGGAAGAACCGCGTTTGCCGGTCCTCAGGCGGCGAACTACGGCGTAAATCTGGCGGTTATGCGCCAGGCGGTACTGATGCAGATGACATGGGTCGGTGCTCCGACGATTTACTACGGTGATGAGGCTGGTGTGTGTGGCTGGACAGACCCGGATAACAGACGTTCTTATCCGTGGGGCAAAGAAGATCATGAGTTGATTCGTTTTCACAAGGAGATGATTCGAATTCATAAAGATTACGAAGTGTTTTCCACCGGAAGTTTGTTGTATCTTCATGCAGAGAATAATCTCATTGGATACGGAAGATTCAATGAAAAGGAACAAGCTTTTTTGTTCTTGTTCAGGTGGAAGGCGAAGAACGCGAAGTGGAAGTAGATGTATGGCGTCTTGGTGTGGCGAATGGCTGCCGGATGGCGTGCATGATGTATACCTGCCAGGAAGGATTTGACATGGCAGCGAGAATGTGCCGTGTTGAAAATGGAAAGGTAAAAGTTGAGATTGGTAAAAATGGAGCGGTGTTGTGGAAAACGCTCTCTATGTAGGGGGATTTGAAATGGAACAGAAAACAGCAATGACAATATCGATGGTTAGTATTGTGGGCAATATTTTACTGTCACTGTTTAAGGCGTTGGCAGGAATTGTGGCGAATTCGGGTGCAATGATTAGTGATGCGATTCATTCAGCATCGGATGTGTTTAGTACAATTGTTGTGATTATTGGAATTCGGCTATCAGGAAAAGAGTCGGACAAAGAGCACCCATATGGACATGAACGCATGGAGTGCGTGGCGGCGATTCTCTTGGCAACGATTCTTGCAGCTACCGGTCTTTTTATCGGCTGGTCAGCGGTAGAAAAAATCACGGTACAGGATGATTCTGCACTTGCAGTTCCCGGTATACTTGCCCTTGTTGCGGCGGTTGTTTCGATTGTCGTAAAAGAGGCGATGTTCTGGTACACAAGAGCAGGGGCAAAAAGATTGATTCCGGGGCACTTATGGCGGATGCATGGCACCACCGTTCAGATGCACTGTCGTCAATTGGCGCACTTGTTGGTATTGCAGGAGCCAGAATGGGTTATCCGATTTTGGATGCAATTGCGAGCCTTGTTATCTGCATTTTTATCGAAAAAGCGGCAATTGACATTTTCAAGGATGCGATAAATAAAATGGTAGATAAAGCGTGTGACGACGAGACGGAACACGAAATGTATGAGTGTGTTATGAAAAATGAAAGTGTTCGTGGTGTGGATTTGCTCAGGACGCGGACATTTGGTAATAAAATATATGTTGATATTGAAATTCGTGTGGATGGCAAACTGACTTTGTGGGAGGCACATGCGATTGCAGAATCCGTGCATGACTCGGTGGAAACAGAGTTTTCAAAGGTAAAACATATTATGGTTCATGTGAACCCGTGCTAGAATGACAAGGAGGTTTGGCAAGATGCAAAAGAGAAATCCAAAGTTTTGAATATTTGGCATTTGATACGAAAGTTTTCAGCATGTTAATTAGGGATGGTCTTTTTCAAAATTTCCATAATCTACAAGAAAAAATTCGCTGGGAGTGGGTACAGATGCGCGGGTATGAGGCATGCGTATTTTGCATGCCCATACCCCTGCGCATTTGTCTGAGCGGGAGCGCCCACTGCCAGTGAAATTTTTCTTGTAGATTACGGAAAACTGAAAAAACTCACTTGACACATCCCCAAATATCTGCTAATATAAATCACGTTGAAAACTTCATAGCAACAGATGCGGGTGTAGTTCAATGGTAGAACACTAGCCTTCCAAGCTAGATACGTGGGTTCGATTCCCATCACCCGCTTCTTTTTTACATTTTGCGAGGATTCACTCGCTTTTTTTTTTATATAGGAGAAGTCAGGAGGCTGTAAAATATGGTTTTATTAGTTGGAATCAATGCAAAATACATCCACACGACGCTGGCGGTCCGCTCGCTGCAGGCAAATGCAGGGAAGTACCGGAAGGATGTAGAAATTGCGGAGTACACAATCAATCACAGAAGAGAGGAAATTTTTCAGGACATTTACCGCAGGAAACCGGAGGCAGTTGGATTTTCCTGTTATCTTTGGAACATTGAATATGTGATGGGGTTAGCCGGAGATTTGAAAAAAGTGCTGCCAAATCTGTTTTTATTCTTTGGCGGACCGGAAGTAAGTTATCATCCGGAGGAAGTGCTTGCAAAATATGAATACGCAGACCTTGTTATGGTTGGCGAGGGCGAGCGGACCTTTCAGGAATTTATGGCATACTTTGTGGATGGTGACAGAGAAATTTCATCCATAGACGGGATAGTATACCGAGGTATCGGTGGATTGCGCCGTACTAAACCAAGACAGGGATTAGATATGGATGATTTAGTGTATCCTTATGATGACATGGAAACACTGAAAAACCGCATTATTTACTATGAAAGCATGAGAGGATGTCCGTTTTCATGCAGTTATTGTTTATCCTCCATTGAGAAATCTGTGCGGATAAAAGCCCGGAAAAGACAGAGAGAGAGCTTGATTTCTTTCTTGAAAACAAGGTGCCGCAGGTGAAATTTGTGGACCGCACCTTTAACTGCAACCACGCGTATGCCTACCGCATATGGAAGTATATTGGTGAGCATGATAATGGTGTGACAAATTTTCATTTTGAAATCGGGGGCGATTTGCTGCATGAAGAAGATTTTCTGCTCTTGATACATTCCGCC
>VOFG01004986.1_pt1 | contig 46312 bp, 89 predicted proteins | sample 5384171 | NCBI WGS metagenome assembly VOFG01 (sample SAMN12384726, study PRJNA508395) | human gut metagenome | isolation source: healthy gut F | host: Homo sapiens
GCAATTACATTTTACAGCGGCTGCTGTGCTCCTTCTATACCCTGATTTTTCATGCTGGTATGCGTCATGTCTCTGGTGCTTTTTGATCTTTGGCAAGAACATTGAACAGCTGCTGTTTCGTGTTTTTCCAATTCTGGCACCTGCCGCCCGCTTTATCATCAGCCTGCGCGCCCTGTTTTCACTGGCCGTGTTTTTGCTGACCTTCGTGGGACTCTACACCATTGTTCCTCCAGAAAGTAAAAACCGCGGCAGCAGCTTCCGGGAGCTGTCTTTACCGCGGTCGGATGGCTGGCATTTTCCTATGCCTTTTCCATTTATTTTACGCATTTCAGCAATTTTTCCTATATGTACGGAAGCCTGACAGCCATTGTCCTGCTGATGCTGTGGCTCTACATCTGTATCTGCATCCTGTTTATCGGGGGCAGAGTTAAAACGGATTTTTAAACCGGGAACATATTCTGTCACGAAGCCGCTCCTAAATCGGGAGCGGTTTTTCCATTCAGGGCGGCAGATAGCAGGCCGCCGTGTCCGTCATAGACCAGCTTCAGTGAGAAAAACGGGATCCCATCATTCAGCAGTTTCAGAAAAATCTTATCGCCTTCCCAGATATTTAACTTCAGCACATCTTCTTTGACCACCCATTCCAGCTGTCCTCATTGCAGGGCACCGGGGTTCAGTGAACCCATCGGCAGTGAACAGGGACATATACTCCGTCTCGCCGTCACCGGAAACAAAGGTCACAAGTCCGCGGAATTGCCAGGAAGTCAGCGTGTAGCCGGTTTCTTCCCGCACCTCACGCAGAAGACAGTCTTCCGGGCTTTCCTCCGCCTCAAAATGGCCGCCCACGCCAATCCATTTATCTTTATTCAGATCATGTTTTTTCGATGCGGTGAAGCATCAGGTACTTTCCATCCTGCTCGATATAACATAATGTGGTAAGATTTAAGGCCATATCACGTTTCCTCCTTTTATTCTGTCTTTCCACAGGCATTCCGGTAAAACTTCCACATCGGGATCACGCCTGTAATATCCGCGATCAGCCATCCGATCGGGGTGGAAACCCAAATTCCGGTCACACCAATGAAGCGAACTGCCGACAGGCCGTAAGCCAGAATGACCCGAAGGCCCAGGGAAACCACTGTCAGCACCACGGACATGCCCGGTTTTTCAATGGCACGGAAAAAGCCGTACAGCATGCTGGTTCGCACCGCGCTGACCATGCCTTTCCTGATCCGCTCCTGCTTTCCGGCACCCGGATCATGGCATACAAAAAGAGTCCGAGACCGACAGCCACTGGGCAATGCTGGTGGCAAAGCCTGCGCCCCAGACGCCCCAGTGAAAGACCAGAACAAATAACAGATCCAGCACAAGTTTCATAGCTTTAAATCTGTATAAATATCCCTTGTCTACTCATGCAGACGCCGGATAATCTGAAAAACGATGCTTCCTTCCAAAACCTCAGAAGCTCTGCGGGCGTAAAACACGATGCCGTCTGAAGGGGAAAGAATCTCACTGAGTACTTCCCCGTCAAATGGATCGGTCAGTAAAGCCAGTACTTCCCCACGATGTACCTCGGTCCCGGGCTGCACCAGCCTGCGGTACAGCCCACTGTGATCACTCCGCACCGTACTCAGATCCTCCTCGCGGATCACACTTGCAATATACCCGCTGTGACTGGTATAGCGCAGCACGCCCATGCGGGTCAGAAAACGAAGAACTGCAGCCACTGCCCTTCTGGCCGCTTCCTCGTCAATCTGGTCTGCCTGTCCTGTATACACGCAAAAAGCATTGGAACTCCTGTGATCTGGCCCCATATGTTCTTCCGCAGTCCCCTCTTTCTTCTCTCTGACGGATCACCACATACGGATATCCGAACAGATTGGCCAGACTTGGATTCTGAAAACCGGCGTCAGAAATTTCTATATAAGGAACAGAATCTCCTTCGCGCTCCACTTCCTGAAAACGGATCCATAGCTGTATTCCTGTGTTTCCGGGCAGAACATTTCATTCACTTCCTGCGGTTGCGGAATGACAAGAATCTCATTGTCATGAACAATTGCGCCTTTCTCTTCCAGCTCGAGTTTTTTCACCAGGCTTGCGCAGACAAACCACTGCTGTACCCACGATTCCCGGTCCGGTCCCAGAATGCAGGCAGTTTTTTCTCCTTTTCCAAAATAAAAACGGCTGTTCTCCGGCTGTAATGGTACTTCTTTTCTCAATTTTCTCTTCCACTCCTGTCGTAACGCATCAATTTCCGTTATTTATGACAGATTAACGCTTTTCCCTCATTTTGTCAATTTGATTTCCTCTTTACAATTCATTATCTGCGTGATAGAATAGCCGTAGTTTTATAAGGAGGGCTAATATTGGATATCAATTACGAACTATATAAAGTATTTTATCATGTGGCAAACACCTTAAGCTTCTCCGGAAGCCTCCAAGCAACTGTTCATTTCCCAGTCGCGGTCAGCCAGTCCATTAGGTACTGGAAAAGAAGTTAAACCAGCCTCTTTTCATCCGCAGCACCAAACGGGTCCAGCTGACACCAGAGGGCGAGATCCTGTTAAAGCATATTGAACCGGCCATGAACCTGATCCGTCAGGGCGAGAACCAGCTTTTGGAAGCAAACACCTTAAACGGCGGACAGCTGCGCATTGGTGCCAGCGATACCATCTGCCGATATTATCTGGTTTCTTATCTGAAAGATTTCCACCGGCGTTATCCGAATGTGCACATCAAGGTTACCAACCAGACTTCCATCGCCTGCGCGAAGCTGCTGGAATCCGGTCAGGTGGATTTTGCCATCACCAACTATCGAACTCTGGACTTTCCAACACCCAGAATGTGCGGATCATCCGGGAATTCAAGGACGTATTCGTGGCCAATGACGAATACAAAGAACTGAAGGGCAAAACCGTCAGCTTAAAAAGACTTAAAACAGTTCCCGATCCTGATGCTGGATCGCAAGAGCACCACCAGTGAGTTTCTGCACAGCATGTTCCAGCGCCATCAGCTGGACCTGGTGCCGGAAATCGAGGCTTTCCAGCAATGACCTCTTAATTGACCTGGCCCGCATCGGCCTGGGCGTTGCCTTTGTCCCGGATTACTGCATTCCGGAAAATGAACGCAGCCTCTTTAAAAAGGTTCAGATTGAAGAAGAACTTCCTATCCGTCAGATCGTGGTAGCAAGCAATGACAGCCTGCCAATTTCCCCAGGCTGCCAAGCAGTTTATGGAGATGCTGTAACGCATCTCCTTTTATGTCAAACTTCCGCTTTTTCCTGTCCGGACATGGGTTCTCCCCGCTTCTATCGGTCTGTTGGTTCTCCCAGAAATGTTTCAGCCACCCGCCCACGGTTTCCCGGGTCACCAGGCCATATTCGGTCCACTCCCGCGGGAACAGTTCCTGGATTTCCGCCGCAAGAACCGGTCATCTAAAAGCAGGATCACGCCCGGTCCTCGGCCGTGCGGATAACCCGGCCTGCTGCCTGCAGCACCTTGTTCATGCCCGGATACTGATAGGCATAGTCGTAGCCATTTTTCTCCCTGCTCGCAAAAAATACTGCATCAGGATTTCCTGCTCACTGCACACCATGGGAAGTCCGGTTCCCACAATGATCGTTCCTTCCAGGCGTTCTGCCGTCAGATCGATTCCCTCGGAGAAAATTCACCTCCCATCACACAAGAGCCCAACAAAGGACTGCTCCTTGCTTTTCTTCAAATTCTTTCAGAAAATCTTCCGTTCTTCCTGTCACGGTTTGTCTGCATCTGCCAGCGAAAACTCCCGTCATACCGCTCATCTAAAATCTGCTCCACCGCCTCCATATAACGATAAGAAGGAAAAAAAACACCATATAATTTCCCACATGGCTGTGGGCCAGCTCTGTCGATATAATCCGCCACCTTGCCAAATTCCGTGCGATTTCTGCGGGTGTAGCGGCTGCTGACATCCTTCGCCCACCAGAATCAGCCGCTTTTCACTGTCGAATGGCGAATTGGCATAAACTGCATAATCCTCCGTGTTACCGCTCAGCAGCTTCTTATAATAGACCATGGGAATCATGGGGCGGAAAAGAAAATACCAGCCGTTCCCTTCTCAGGCAGGCGTTTAAGCACCAGGACGGATCTATGCAGAACAGATACAGCCGGAAGTTTCCATCCTCCCCAGTTCTGTGTAAATCCGGTAATGGTCATCCAGCCCGTCATACATATTCAGGAAATGCCGCAGGTCAAAAGTAAAACTAAGCACCAGTTCCCGGTCCGGAAATTCTTTTTTCTTCCTCCAGAAACGGTTCAAACTCTCCCATCACGGCCAACAGATTCGATACCAGAAGGTTCACATCCGGCAATATGCGGTACTCTGCAGACTCCCGTTTCAGTTCCAGCAGATTCCGGTTGCAGCGCTCCAGTTCCGCTCGAGTTTCCTGGATCGCCCCTTGATCAGTTTTTCATGGCAAGAATATCTTCCTTTTACCAGACAGGCGCTGAACATCTCTCGCCCGGCTCACCAGATTGTGGGCCTCATCCACCAGAAACAGATAATCTCCCTGGTTGCCCTCCGCAAAATACCGTTTCAGCCTTGTATTTGGGTCAAACACATAATTGTAATCGCAGATAATGCCATCCGCCCAGCTGCTGATGTCCAGACAGAACTCAAAGGGGCAGACCCGATACCGGTCCGCATAATCCAGAATGATCTCCCGGGTAATGCTCTGCTGCTCATGAATGATATCAAACACGGCGTCATTCACCCGGTCAAAATGTCCCTTCGCATAGGGACAGGCATCAGGATTGCACTCGGTCTTTTTCCAGCGGGCAGAGCTTTTCCTTTGCCGTGATGGTCACCGTAGTAAACAGCATGCCACGCTCCCGAAGCAGCGCAAAGCAGTTTTCCGCCACACCCGGGTAATGGTTTTGCCGTTAAGTAAAACAGCTTCTGCCCGTTTCCATTGCCCATGGATTTTAAGGACGGGTACACGACCGAAAGTGTCTTGCCAATTCCCGTTGGGGCTGAATAAACAAATTACGCTTTCTGGCCAGCGCCCGGTACACCGACACCGCCAGCTCCTCTGACCGGCCCGGTACGCATATGGAAATTCCAGCTCCCGTAAAGATTCATCCCGCCGCAGGGTATGGCGGTACAGATATTCCGCCCATTTCACATATTCATGGATCAGCCCCGCAAACCAGGTTTCCAGTTCCTCCCGGGTCTTATCCTGCTTCAGGCGGCGGATTTCCTCCGTTTCCAGATTGCAGTAGGTAATCTGGATGGTAATGGTATTCACGTTTTCATGGTCACAGCAGTACATATAGCCATAGCAGAGGGCCTGGGCCAGATGGACCGGAAGCGGCTCCTCCATCTGATGAATATCCATGTAAACGCATTTGATCTCATCGATCGTGACGCCGGAGACCGTCTCAATCACACCGTCCGCCCGGCCCTCCACCAGAATCTGATATTCTTCCTGCTCCACTCTGTGCTTCATCGAGACTTCCGCATGATAATCCGCGCCCTGACGTTTCTGGATTTTCCGGTGCATGCGGCTGCCCGCCTGCATGGCATCCTTCTCTGCTGCGGAGGTTCTTCTATTATCAATATCCCCGCCCCCGCATGACAAACTCTACCAGATTACGCACGGAAATACGGATGATACCCGGTCGGCGCCCATGAAGCTTCCTCCTTTCTGAAATGCCGGTTACGAATATACGAAAAAAAGCGATAAGATCTTTCGACCTTACCGCTTTTCACTTAGCAGGGGATGAGGGCTCGAACCCCCATCGACAGTTTTGGAGACCGGTGCTCTACCATTGAACTAATCCCCTATGCTGTTTTTGTTGAGGCTTTGTTTTTCGTTTCCCTCAACGCTTATTTATAATAACACGGATTATTCTGACTGTCAACAATTTTTTTTAATTTTTGAAAAAAATATATTTTTGATACGAAATGTGGTTTTTTAAACAGGAAGCCAGGCCGCAGCCCGGCTTCTGTTTTCATCAGATCAGCCTGATAGCTTCTCTCACATTGCTCACGCCATACAGCGTGATCTTATCCGTTTTCTTCATCTTGTCCAGGGATACCTGCGGCAGGATGCAGGACTCGAATCCCAGTTTGATGGCTTCGTGTACCCGCTGCTCTGCCTGGGATACGGCACGCACTTCTCCGGCCAGGCCGACCTCGCCGAAAATCATACACTTCCGGATTCACCGGCTTATCTTTCATGCTGGATACCAGTGCCATGATGATGGCAAGATCCAGTGCCGGCTCATTCATCCGCATGCCCCCCGCGATATTCACGTAGGCGTCATAGCGGGACATCTCGTACCGGCAGCGCTTTTTCCAGTACCGCGATCAGAAGATTTACACGGTTGAAATCGGCTCCCGCAGCGGTGCGCCTTGGCATGCCAAAATTGGTCTGAGTCACCAGTGCCTGCACCTCCAGCAGAATTGGCCTGCTTCCCTCTAAGGAACAGGCTGCTACCGCGCCGGACGCATCCTCCGGACGGCCGCTTAAGAGATATTCAGAAGGATTCTCTACCTCTTCCAGGCCATTCTCCTGCATCTCAAACACACCAATCTCGTTGGTGGAACCAAAACGGTTTTTACACCCCTTAAAATACGGTAAGAGGCGTTGCGCTCACCCTCGAAATAGAGCACGGTGTCCACCATATGTTCCAGCACCCGGGGGCCTGCTACCACGCCCTCTTTCGTCACATGGCCCACAATGAACACGGAAATGCCCATGCCCTTGGCAATCTGCATCAGGACATTCGTGGACTCCCGCACCTGGCTGACGCTGCCCGGTGCCGATGTCACATCTTCCCGGAACATGGTCTGAATGGAATCAATGATGACAATCTCCGGCTTTGTTTCGCGGATAGCCTCCTCAATAGTATCAGGTTCGTCTCACATAAGAATAAGAGTTCCCCGCTGATGGTCCCGATGCGGTTGGCCCGCATCTTGATCTGCTTTAACGATTCCTCACCGGAAATGTAAGAACCCGGTGTCCGTCCCGGGCAGATTCCGGCACATCTGAAGCAGCAGGGTGGACTTTCCAATACCGGGTCGCCCCCAACTAAAACCAGGGAGCCGGCTACAATGCCGCTCCCCAGTACACGGTCCAGTTCCGGATATCCGGTGGAGATCCGGTCCTGCTCTTCTATGGACACTTCCTCCAGCTTCACCGGCTTTGCCAGTGTGCGCTGTGAAACCGCGCCGGTACACGGCGGATGGCGTTTTCTTCGCCATTTTTCCTCCACCAGCGTGTTCCACTCTTGCAGGCCGGGCACTGCCCCAGCCACTTGCTGGATTCGAAACCGCATTCCTTACAAAAAATACGGTTGTCTTTGCATTTTTTGCCATATATGTATATCCTTCCCGTCAGAGGATGCTTAGCGTTTTACCACCTTAACCTGACAGGTAACACCCTCATTTAACTCTACGCTGACTACCAGCTTGCCGCTCATGTTAGTCTTCATGCCGCCCACTGCAGCACCGTCCACATATACCTCATACTCGGTATCGTCTTCCAGCTGTACAGTGATCTGCGCGTCCTTATCACCGGATACGGTAAACTCAACGCCATCATGCTTCGCGGAGAAATGCTCCACTGCGGTTCCCGGTACGGATTCGTAAACGAAAGAACCGTTGCGCTCTAACTTTGGTGATCTCATAGAAAGTTTTTGATCTTATATAAATCTCCCGCATGTTCAAAATTATCAAGCTTGCTCTTGGTGTCTAAGTTTGTAATTGCCAAAGCTGATGGTGCCATCTGCCTCGGAGCGGATTAAATGATTCGATTACTGGCATGTGTTTGCCCCTCCTGGTACTTTTTTATTACATTTTACTGCTGTATAGAAACGGCACTGCCTGGCAGTACCGCTTCTCATAGGATTATACAACAACCGTCAAAATTTTTTTTATCACTTTGCCGATAAAAATTTCAGGCCATCTTCTCCCTTTGTGACGGTCACTTCATCCCCTGCTTTGACCTGGCCATCCAGCACGGCCTCTGCCAGGCCATCCTCCAACAGGTTCTGGATCGCGCGGCGCAGCGGACGGGCACCGTATTTCTCATCGTAGCCCTTCTCCACAAGGAATGTCTTTGCCGGAATCGTCCACCGTCAAAGCTTTAAGTTCATCTGGGTCAGGGTACGTCTGCAGATGCCTTTTTAACATGATGTCCACGATCTCTTTCATGTGATCCTGGGACAGCTGGTGGAATACAATGATCTCATCAATACGGTTTAAGAACTCCGGCTTAAACATCCGTTTTACCTCTTCCATGACACGCTCTTTCATGAAACGGTAGCGCTCCTTCGCATCGTCATTGGAGGCAAAGCCCAGGCGTTTCGGGGAAATGATATTCTCCGCGCCTGCGTTGGAGGTCATGATGATCACCGTGTTCTTAAAGTCCATATTTTTACCCTGAGCATCGGTAATGTGGCCGTCATCCAGCACCTGCAGAAGGATATTGAACACATCCGGATGTGCTTTCTCCATCTCATCAAACAAAATGACAGAATATGGATTTCTGCGTACTTTTTCGCTGAGCTGTCCGCCATCCTCATGTCCCACATACCCCGGCGGGGATCCGATCATCTTGGAAACACTGTGTTTCTCCATATACTCCGACATATCTACACGGATCAGGGCATTCTCGGTGCCAAACATGGCCTCGGCCAGCGCCTTGCAAAGCTCGGTTTTTCCAACACCGGTCGGTCCCAGGAATAAGAAGGAACCGATCGGGCGCTTCGGGTCCTTTAAGCCCCACGGCCTCTGCGGATGGCTTTCGCCACAGCGGTCACTGCCTCTTCCTGTCCTACCACCCGCTCATGCAGGATGGACTCCAGTTTGCGCAGGCGCTCCGACTCTTCCTCTGCCAGCTTTCTCACCGGGATCTTGGTCCATCCGGAAACGACATCCGCGATTTCGCCTTCGCCGACCGTCAGCTTTCTGGATGTTTTTCCTTCTGCCATTTTTCCCGGATCTTTTCGATTTTTCCCGCTTTTTCTGCTGGCGCTTCTTAATATCACCAGCCTTCTCATACGCCTCATTCTTGATGGCCTGTTCCTTCTGGATCTCCAGCTTATCAATATCCTCCGTGAGAGTCTTGATCTCTGCCGGTTCCACGTAGGTGGTCAGGCGGCTCTTGGAAGCCGCCTCATCAATTAAGTCAATAGCCTTGTCCGGAAGAAAAGCGGTCATTGATGTAACGCGCGGAAAGGCGGACCGCAGCCACAAGAGCGTCATCGGTGATGGTAACCTTATGATGCTCCTCATATTTCGGTCGCAGGCCCTTTAAGATCGCGATAGACTGCTCCTCATTCGGCTCTTCCACCACAACCGGCTGGAAACGGCGCTCCAGAGCTGCATCCTTTTCAATGTATTTGCGGTACTCTTCTCTTGTTGTAGCGCCGATCAGCTGGAGCTCTCCCGGGCCAGGGACGGCTTTAAGATGTTGGAGGCGTCAATGGCTCCCTCCGCGCCGCCCGCGCCAATGATGGTATGGATCTCATCGAGGAACAGGAGCACGTTTCCATCCTCCGTCACCTCAGAAATTACCTTCTTGATGCGCTCTTCGAACTCACCGCGGTACTTGGAACCCGCCACCATCCGGACAGATCCAGTGTCATGACCCGCTTGTCCGCAATGGTCTCCGGCACATTGCCGCCGACGATCATCTGAGCCAGACCCTCCACGACTGCGGTCTTGCCGACACCCGGTTCCCCGATCAGGCACGGGTTGTTCTTGGTTCTTCTGCTCAGGATCTGGACAACACGCTGAATCTCGCTTTCCCGGCCGATCACCGGATCCAGTTTTTCCTTCCCTGGCAAGTTTTGTCAGGTCACGGCTGAAGCTGTTTAAGGTCGGTGTGGACGCGCTGCTGTCTTTTCCTGCCCGGGATGACTGCAGCTCCTCTCTTGCGTCTGCGCCATCCTCTCCCATGGCGCTGCGCAGATCCACGTAAAGCTTCTGCAGGCTCACATCCATGGTGTTGAGCAGGCGGACTGCCGCACAGTCGCTCTCCCGGATCATGGCAATCAGCAGATGCTCGGTGCCGATGAGCGGTGCCTTAAAGCGCACAGCCTCCCGGTAGCTCTGGTTCAGCACCCGCACAGCCCCCGGTGTATAAACCGTCTCGCCGATGGTGCCCACGTTCTGATTTGGAAAGATCAGCTGGCTGATCAGTTCTTTTACCTTATCTGCATTTACACCGTTGGCCTCCAGAACTCTGGATGCCACTCCCTCTTCTTCCAGCAGAAGTCCCAGCAGAAGATGTTCGGTTCCCACATAATTATGGCCCAGATCATTCGCTGCCTGGGTAGACAGGCGCAATCGCGTTCCAGGCCTGTTCTGTAAAATGATTTCTGTCTATCAAATTCAGGTCCTCCTTGTATCTGTCTTAAGCCAGAAGCTGTGGCCGCTCTGCCCGCACATAGGCGGCCCGTGCCATTTCCAGTTCTTCCCGGCCAAGCGGTCTGGTAGAAAGCTTCTGAAGGTTTGCCGGCTGAATTCCCAGCATCAGGCGGTATACCGCGCAGGGCTCTTCCATGCGCAAAAAGCCCGTCCGCGCATCCGGCCATCAGCCGGATAACAGCGTCATAGCCTCCTTCAGGGCCAGCTTTCTGGCATATTTTAATGTGCCGTAAGCGCGGCAGGCATCGTCCTCCGGGATACCCGGTTTTTGTCGAGGGCAAGCTTTCGCATCTGCTCTTCCTGTGCGGTAAGCTGCAGCGCCACCTTGGACACCATATCCAGAATTTCTTTTCTCTGTCATGCCCAGAGTTTTCTGGTTGCTGACCTCATAAAAGATCCGCAGTTTTTCCTCACCTTCGCCATACATGCCTTTCACCGAAGCGCCAAAGCGCGTCATCTCGGTGACCATGCCGTTAAAACGCTTGCTCTGGGACAACAGCGGCAGATGCAGCACCACCGACGCCCGAAGCCCGGTTCCCACACTGGTGGGGGAACGAAGTCAGGTAGCCGTATTTGTCATCAAAGGCGTAATCAAACCGCTCATTTAAATAATCATCAATCTGCGCCGCCTGGCTCATAAGCTCATCCAGATGCAGGCCAGAGGCAAACAGCTGGATGCGGATATGGTCCGTTCCGTTTAATACGATACCCACCCGCCCATCATCCGATACCATAACCCCGGCCGGGGCCTTACTGGAAGCAATGGTAGAATTAAACACCCGGCGCCCCGCAGGGCCTGCGGTCCAGATCACTTAATTCCTGCAGCCTTGTCTGTTCATAATGGCGTCCGTCCACGCTCCCAAGGTCCTTCAGGCCTTCCTCCAGGCGTGTAATCATCTCATCCGCCTGTTTCTCATTCAGTCTGGATGGAAAGGCATACTCCTCCCAGATTCCGCACCAGACGTACCCGGCTGCAGATGACCGCAGGGCGGGTCAGGTTTACTTCCTCAAACCATTTCATCATGCCTGCGCCTCCTTTAACGCCCGGATCTGGTCACGGTACTCTGCCGCAGCCTCATATTCCTCCGCCCGGACTGCCTCCCGGAGTCTTGCCTCCAGTTTGCGGATCTGGGCCTGAACATTGCTCTCTCCGGCAGAAACAAATTCCGCGTTCTGTCCCTCAGAGCCAGCTGCGGCATCCACAGCAGTTTCTCCTCCGGCTGTCCGGAAGAAGTCAGATGGAAGGGATCTGCCTTGATCTTCTGGAATTTCGGATGTTTTCCGGTATGACGCACATTGCCCTGAAGCTGCTTGATCTTGTCATTGATCAGCAGGTCAAAGACACTGTAGCAGTCCGCGCAGCCAAAACGGCTGTTTTTACAAAATCATCGTAGCTGGTGCCGCAGGTCGGGCAGACAATCTGGCTGGTCTTTTCTTCCTCATCGGCTTCCCCCTGTACCCCCAATAGGCCTGACAGAAGCTTGCCTAACGGGAATTCTCCCTCAAAAATTGCGGAATAAGGACCAAAATCCATCTCCTTTGCGCACTGGGTACAGTAATTGTGTTCGGTGCGTACCCCGTTCGCAATTTCCGTATACTGAATATTTGCTTCTCTTATCTTACAACGCTCACATAACATGGCACTTCCTCCATTTAACCCTGGCCTCCGCCCCGTAGTAATCATAAATTTCGTCCACCAGGTCGTGGACTTCCTCCTGGAAATATTTTTTACAGACGCTCCTGGCAAGAAGAACCGAAAGCTCCTCCCGCAGACGTTCAATGGAACGGATCTTGTCAATATCCAGGGCGATCACGGCTCCGCGGCGGCGGTCCAGCTTGATATACCCCTCCTGCTTCAGTACGGTATAGCTTTATTTACCGTATGCATGTTGATCCCGATATTTTCCGCCAGCTGGCGGACAGAAGGAAGGGAATCCCCCTCATGAATACGGTCCGTCGCAATACCCATGATGATCTGGTTCCTGAGCTGGATGTAAATAGCCTCCTCGCTTTCAAAATCAATCTTAATGATCATGTTATCACCATCTTTCGCACTCTCTGTTATAGAAATTGTATAACAGTATTATAGTAAAAAAAGCGGCGAAGTCAATACACCGCTTTTTTTTGCTTATTTCTTTTTAAAGTTCATCATCCAGGTCAAACACTTCAGAAGTCATCGTCTTCCGCTTTGTTTCTGCCTTCGGTGCTTCATTTTTCGTGTTTTTCTGCCTGTTCTGGATCTTCTGCCAGGCTGCAGCCAGCTGCTTTTTTCACCTGATCTAACTGTGCGTCCGCCTCCTGCGCAGGATCCGGAATGTATTCCTGGGCGTCCTGAATTTCCAGTTCGTCATCTTCCGGTTCTTCTTCGTCAGGTTCCTGTTCCGGCTCATAGTCGTCCTCGTAGTCGTCCTCTTCGCCCATCATGTAGCGTTCTTCCCGGCTGAGCTTACGGCCATTTTTACGGGATTCTTTCTTTTGCCTTCTTTTTTTTTCTCCGCTTTTCGTCTAACTGCGCGTAAGCATCGTACGGATCTTCCTCCCTGCGGCCACGGCCTCTGCGGCTGAGGATCAGAAGAATCAGAAGAATCACTGCAACAGCTGCCACCGCACCAAGCGCGATTCTGGCAATGTTGTAATCATCCACCAGACTATTGTAACGGTCTGTCACATCCTGAAGCTCCAGCGTCTGGGTGTTGCCATCTGCGCTCTGCTCAAAGTAACGCTGAATGGTCTTGTCTGTCAGGTCATAACGGTAGAAACCAACTGTACCGCTCTCACTCACGCCATAGAAGATGCAGTACTCTGGCTGTCCGCCTGGGTATCCGGAACCCATCCCTGAACCTTGGTCTCGCCGATGGTAATGGAGGTTTCCTTCATGCCATACGGAACAGCTGCATCTGCAGGAAGTTCTGCGATACCGATCTTGAGCGGGGTTCTGGATGCCTCTAATTCTGCCAGAACTTCCACATTCTCAGCAGCTGCCGTGGTTTCTTCCTGACCAGCTTCTGCCCTGCTCTCACCGCCCTCTACACGGTCCACCAGAATGGTGTAGGTATGGCTGGTTGTTCCATCCTCCGCAGTTACGGTACAGGTTACGGTATTCTCACCGTCCTGCAGATCGGTTCCGCTTAAAGCAACAGTTGCCTTATCGCTGGCCGGCACTGCGCTTACGGTAAGCTTTTCGGTATCCAGGCTTACGGATGCGATATAGCTGTCAACCTCCGCGCTGAACTCCGGACTTAAGGTGCCAGGGAGATCTTCAGGGGAAGACAGGGATGCGTCACTGGATGCAGCTGCCGCCGTACTGCCGCTGTTAATGGTGACAGCAGAGCTTCCCAGCTGGGTAATGTCGAGCAGCTGCTCATCTGCGTCATAACCTTCATAGTCAGTTACCTCAATCTTGCTGCTTCCCTGCTTTGAGTGCCTTAAAACGGATGGTAGAGGCAGACTCGCTGGTCCCACTCACACTGCCAATGACACGGATGGCACCGTTTCCACTGCTGACATCCGGCTCACCGCCAATAAATTCCATGGCACTGGTATCATAAGAAAGCATGACTACCGTTTTGCCGATCTTCTCACCTGTTGTGCAGGTAAATTTTACATTTACCGTAAACTCACTTCCCACCTCTGCGGTAGGATCAGAGAACGCGATACGCGCATTCCCTGCAAAACTCTGAAATGGGATTGCCACAGCCAGCATCAGTACCATGGCAAACCGGATCCAGATTTGTTTCCAATTTCTGTTCATAATTGTCTGTTATCTCCTGTTTCTTTTTCTATCAGTCGTAACTGTTCAGTACCCTCACAGCTACTATCAATCTTATTATGCCCGGCAGCCATTTGCAGGCCGCCGGGATCATTCATTTTAATTTCCACCCGGACTGGAAAATGTCACGCGGCTTCCACCTGAGGATGATCCGGAATTCGGGGACGTACTCGTGGAGCCTCCATTCGGTCCCACAGTGATCACACCAGAAGAAGTGCTTCCGGAAGAGGTGGTTCGGAACTGCTTCCCGGTCCTCCCACCGTAACACCAGAGGAATTGCCACCTGAAACACCACTTCCAATTCCCCCGTTATAGGTCGGGCCGCCTGCCTGGCGAACCACATGGATCGTGTAAGTACGCTCCGTACCGTTTTTCTGCCCTTACGACTACGGAAATATCGTTGATTCCGCTAGAAAGGGATACGTTTCCGTTGCCCTGTACCGATGCCTTGGAATCAATCGCCGATGCGCTTACCGTTACATTGGATACGGAATGGTCTACGATGAGGTCGTAGGAATAGGTATCACGGTTAAAGGTCGGGGTTAAGGTAAAGCCTTCCACTCCAAGACCATTTAACTTGTTGTTCGGACTGCCGCTCAAGGTCGGCTGAGCGCACGGAGTCTCTGGCATGTTGTTGTATACCGGAATCTTGAAATTCAGAGCCGTACTCTTCTGCTGGGAAGTAAAGCCTTCCGCAAAAATGGAACCCTCAGAAGCTGCACCATCCACATTGGTCATGTACTGGTGTTTGTACATATTGGAGCCCTGGACATTGTACTTCTTTAAATAGAGGGTATCCTGTCCAGCCTTTACATAGTTGGTGCCATAGAACTGGGCACCGCCTGCAATCGAACTTTCGGCGTGGTCCACGGTCTGCCGCAGCTGCCGCTCTGGGATGCGTACCAAAGTCCTCTCTGAACCGCTCCCATGCCATCGGATGCATAAGCTCCCACGTTAAAAGTAGTTGTAATATCCGGTGTATCCCGCATAGTTACCGGAAATGGAATTGCCAGTGCCGTTTCGTCCCTGCTCCTGAATGATCATGGCCGCAATGACATACGGGCTGACGCCGAACTCTGGGCTACGCTCATAATCGCGTCTGCATAGCTCACACCGGAAGTGGAAGCTCCTGCACTGGTTCCCGGAGTCTGGGTACCGGAGGATGTTGTTCCGGAAGGACTGCCGCTGGTAGAACTTCCGCTATTGGAGGATGCTGCTCCCGGTCCCACGCCGATCACGACGCTGGATGCTAAAAAGCTCCGTGTTTTTCTTTGTAATAGAAGCACTCGGTCCTTCCAGTCGCACCTGATGGCCGCCATTTGAGGACGGTGACTGACTGGTGCTGCGGAACTGCTGCTTCCGCCCGGGTACGATGAGGCTCCTCCGGAACTGCTTTCTCCCGGTGTCGCGGAGGTTGTTCCTGAGCTGCTTCCCCAGGTGTCGCGGAAGTTGTTCCGGAAGACTTGCCGCCGGAGACTCCGGGCCCGCACTCACTACGCCGGAAGAACTGCTTCCCGATGAACTGTTGGATGATGAACTGCCGGAAGACGTGCTACCGGACGCAGAGCCTCCGTTCTTTACACTTCCCTCCATAAAGGTTCCTTTTAACATGGACTGTAAGCCCTCTTTTGTGTGCAGGGAAGCATTGTAGCTCTGATCCAGGAACTGGAAGATGTTCACCTCATCCAGGAAATTTCGCGGATCCATATAATAGCTGATGATTTCTGTGGATGCAGCTACCCAGGTACTGCCGTCAAAGCCGGTCCAGGTGCCGGAGTCCCAGTTATAGGCCCCATCCGCCAGAGATTTATAGGAAGAAATGCTGTTGGTATGTACCAGGTTACGTCCAAGCACGCCTTCATTCTGAATGACGGTGTTCCAGTCCAGTCCGGTCTTTACAGCCGTGAAGGTCCAGTTTGGATACTGGGCATGGATCTGGCGCAGCCCATCCTTATAAGACTCCGGGAATCCCTGTGCGGAAAGTTTTGATTCAAAACTGGAATCATGGCTGTAGGACACCGGGAACTTCACATAAGTGCTTTTAAAACATATCCCGTCTGGGTCGAGCCGCCGCTGGTATAACGGATCTGGTACCATGTCTTGCCGTCAGAGGCAGTCTTTTCTCCCACCACGGTAACCGCCGTTCCTTTTCCCAGTTTTCCAACCGAGGAATAGGAGGTTCCCGCCCCGCTCCGGACATTTAAGCTGGACGCGTTGATGGTAGCAGACCGTTCCTGCGCGTATGCGGAAAGTTGCAGGGCACTGTGCACTGACGGCATCTGCACACAGAGCGTCAGGCCCAGGATCGCAGCCAGACCTTTTTTTTCAAGGTTTGTTTTCTCATTTGATGATCTCCCTTAGTATCGCCTTTGTCATAAAACAGGATACTGTTCCCGACAAATTTGCGCTATGTTACATTATAATGACAAAATCCGACTGCGTCAACGGGAAGCAAAGAAACTTCACAGAATCACAAAAAATTGTAAGAATTAGGTCGATCGTAAAATAGAAAAGCAGGAAGGAATCTGTTTTCACAGATTTCTTCCTGCCCTGGTTATAAATTCAGTATTGATTATACCGGATAAGCCTTGCTCTCGGTATCTGCCACGGTAGCATCTACCTTGGTCTGCTGAGCCTCTCTGTACTTGAAGAACTCTTCTGCTACCTTCGGGAACAGAGCGTAGGAAAGGACATCCTCATCCTGCTGCTTCCACTGAGCACACTCTTTCTCGAACTGCGGCAGCTGCGGAGCGATCAGGTCTGCAGGTCTGCAGGTGATCGGGGTCTCGTCGCCGATGATCTTCTTCTGTACTTCTGCGTTGAACGGTTTTACAGTCTGGCCAAACTCGCCAAGCATGATCTTCTTGGACTCCTTCGGAACCAGTTTGTAGCGCTCGCCAGAGATAACGTTCATAACAGCCTGAGTACCAACGATCTGGGAAGACAGGGGTAACCAGCGGCGGCTCACCGAAGTCCTTACGAACGCGCGGGATCTCCTCAAGAACCTCCTGGTACTTATCTTCCTTACCAGCCTCTTTTAACTGGCTTACCAGGTTGGACAGCATACCGCCCGGAACCTGATAACGAAGGGTCTTGATGTTAACGCCCAGAACCTTCGGGTTTAACAGACCGGTCTTCAGAGCCTCTTCACGGATCGGTGCGAAGTAATCGGTGATCTCCGCAAGCTTGTCCTGGGATAAACCGGTATCGTACGGAGTGCCCTTGAAGGTCTCTACCATAACCTCGGTAGCCGGCTGGCTGGTACCAAGTGCCAGCGGGGAGATTGCGGTATCGATGATGTCGCAGCCTGCCTCTACAGCCTTTTTAAGTAGGTCATGGATGCAACACCAGAGGTGTAGTGGGTATGCAGGTCGATCGGCAGCTGGGTAGACTCTTTTAATGCGCTTACCAGCTCCTGTGCTGCATATGGGGTTAACAGACCAGCCATATCCTTGATACAGATGGAATCTGCGCCCATATCTTCGATTCTCTTTGCGATTTCTTTCCAGTAATCCAGGGTATAAGCATCACCCAGGGTATAGCACAGTGCGATCTGAGCGTGTGCTTTCTCTTTGTTTGCTGCCTTTACAGCGGTCTTCAGGTTGCGCAGATCGTTGAAGCAGTCGAAGATACGGATGATATCCATACCATTTGCAACTGATTTCTGTACAAAGTATTCTACTACATCATCTGCGTAGTGGTTGTAACCCAGAATGTTCTGTCCACGGAACAGCATCTGCAGCTTTGTATGCTTGAAGCCTGCTCTTAATTTACGCAGTCTCTCCCACGGATCTTCCTTCAGGAAACGAAGGCTGGCATCAAATGTAGCGCCGCCCCAGCACTCTCTACTGCATAATAACCAATCTTATCCATCTTGTCGATGATCGGAAGCATCTGCTCGGTGCTCATTCTGGTTGCGATCAGGGACTGATGAGCGTCACGCAGGACAGTCTCAACGATCTTAACCGGTTTTTTCTGAATCTCAGCCATGATTCTTTACCTCCAAATTTTATGTGTTGCGGCAACTTTTGATTGCCGCAGCAAGAAATGATTGAATTTTAAACGCCGAAAATTGCCATGAATGTACCGGCTGCTACTGCAGTACCGATAACACCTGCTACGTTCCGGGCCCATTGCATGCATCAGCAGGAAGTTTGGTCGGGTCTGCCTCAGAACCAACCTTCTGGGATACACGAGCTGCCATCGGCACTGCAGATACACCTGCGGAACCGATAAAGCGGGTTTACCTTGCCGCCGGTAAACTTGCACATAATCTTACCGAAGATAACACCGGCTGCAGTACCCAGAGCGAATGCAATCAGACCCAGGACTACGATCTTTAAGGTGGTTACCTTTAAGAAAAGCCTCTGCACTGGTAGTAGCACCTACGGAAGTACCCAAGGAAGATAACGACGATGTACATCAGGGCGTTGGAAGCAGTCTCAGACAGCTGTTTTAACAACACCAGACTCACGGAACAGGTTACCAAGCATAAGCATACCAACCAGCGGAGCAGTAGTCGGCAGAATCATGCAGACAACGATTGTAACAACAACCGGGAACAGAATCTTCTCCAGCTTGGATACCGGGCGAAGCTGCTCCATCGGATCTTACGCTCTTCTTCTGTGGTCAGGAGCCTTCATGATCGGCGGCTGGATAATCGGAACCAGAGCCATGTAGGAGTAAGCTGCTACGGCAATCGGTCCCATCAGACCTGTCTGGCCTAATTTACCAGCCAGGAAGATAGAAGTAGGGCCATCTGCACCACCGATAATGGAGATAGCAGCTGCTGCCTTATCGTTGAATCCCCATGAAGATAGCCAGGAAGTATGCGCCGTAAATACCGAACTGAGCAGCTGCACCGAGCAGGAAGCTCTTCGGGTTAGCGATCAGCGGACCGAAAGTCTGTCATCGCACCGACACCCATGAAGATGAGGGACGGTAAAATACTCCACTCGTCCAGTAAATGAAAAAGTAGTGAAGAAGTCCACCTACGCCCGTTCGACATGAGTCTTCCAATCGATCCATAATATCCGGATAGATATTAACTAACAGCATACCAAACGAAAAGGAAGAAGCAGCAACGGCTCAAATCCTTTTCTGATTGCCAGATACAGGAAAATCACGCTACGAAAATCATAACGATGTTTCCAAATGTCAGGTTTAAGAATGCTGTCTGCTGAAGAAGATTTCCCAAACGTTGTCAATATAATCCATTTTAATTCCTCCAAACGGAATGTGTGAAGCCAGTTTTATAAAAATTAGATTAGTTTAATGTAGCAAGAACTGCGCCCGGTTCTACCATATCGCCTACTGCAACATTAACACTGGCAACGGTTCCATCCTGAGGAGCTACGATATCGTTCTCCATTTTCATAGCTTCGAGAAGCATGATTAACCTGACCACGTTTTACAGCTGTCCAGCGCTGCCTTAATACCAGGATCTTACCTAGCATCGGGGATGTGATTACAACGCCTGCTGCCCCTGAGCTGCTGGAGCCGGAGCTGCTGCCGGGTGCTGGAGCTGCTGCTGGAGCCGGTGCCTGAACTACACCAGCAGTGGTTCCTTCTTCAACAGTTACCTGATATGCATGTGCCATTTACGGTAATTGTATAATTTTTTCATGATAAATTCCTCCTAGATTTTATCGATCTTTTCCATTTTGCGCCCGGTGCACGTTTGGAGCGGATATTTACGTGTCTGCCGGATACGCCGGTTGCTGCTGCGATCGCTGCAGTGATGACAGCCACCAGTTCCAGATGCCGCATCTGCTGCTGGTCTTCCTCTTCTGCTGCCGGTGCTGCCACAGGTGCTGGTGCTGGAGCCGGTGCTGCGTTCTTTTTGCCTTTTCATTTGTTCTCGAAGACGCTGATGAACTTGAAGCAGCTGATCAGGATGCTGATGAAGATCAGTACCAGGAATACGGTACCCATGCCGAGTAAGGTATTCATGCCTGCCTTGGCCATGTTCTCGCCTCACGGTATACTGTGGGCTGAAGGTCAGGCTGACCGATTTAAGTTCTGGCTCTGTCGGGTCCATGGTGTAAAATGCCTTGAACTCTACGTTGCGGTTCTCAAACTGTGCCTGAACCACACACACATACTGGTCATCCTCACCAAGCTCGGTATCAGAGGAAAGAACGCTTACAAATGCGCCGGTATCCTTCATAACACCAATCCAGGAAGTCAGGCCGCTTGCAAGGCCGTCCTCACCTGTTTGATCAGGCCGGTCTCAGACTCCTCTGCTGTGGCCTCGTCCATCTCAGCGATGGTCTGGAGCAGGTTTTCCGTGATCTGAGAAATGTGAGGAAGCTGTCTGCGGATCCAGAGTTTCTGCCTCAGCAGCGTTCTTGTTGAGCATGCGGACAGAGCAAAGAGGCTGACTACCATGCTTAACACTAACAAAACTCGTTTCATATACTTTTTCATATACTTGTCACCTCATTCTAAACCGTTCCATGTTTTTCTGTCCGGACGATCCTCTCTTTTTGTAAACAGCATCTCGAATGCTGCGATCACGCGTTTTCTGGTGTCGCAAGCCTCGATGATATCGTCTACATATCCTCTCTTTGCTGCTGCCAGTGCGCTGGACTGCATCTCGCGGTAAGCAGCTGCCTTCTCGTTGATGAGTGCAACAGAATCATCTGCCTTTGCGATCTCGTCTGCGTACATGATCTTAGCTGCAGCGGAAGCATCCATCATGCCAATGGTTGCGTTCGGCCATGCGTAAACTACATCTGCGCCGATGGACTTGGGTTCATGGTCAGGTAAGCGGTACCATAAGCCTCGCCGACTACTACGGTTGCACCTTCGGAACGCTTGCGTTTGCAAAATGCATAGGTCAGGCGGCCTGCCGCTCTTGGCGATGCGGCGCTCTGGTGCATGCATGCCTTGTAGCCCTTTACGTTAACCAGGGTCAATAACGGAATGTTGAACGCGTCACAGAAGGAAACGAACTTTGCTGCTTTCTCAGCGCCGTTAGCGGAGAGAACTGCCTCGAACTCGTCTTCCCTTTACGCCGTCTGCTGCGTAAACAGCGGTACGGTTCGCAACACATCCTACGGTAGTTCCGTTTAAGCGGATGAAGCCGGTAACCATGGACTTGTCGTAGTTTTTTTCTTAACCTCTAGAAGAAAGTTGTCATCAGAGATCTGTGCCAGTGCCAGGTCGGTAGCGCCTGCATAGTTCTCAAGATCGGAGCATACACGGTTTAAATCATCTGTGCATTCGCTGTAGGACATATCATCCTCGTTGTTTGCGGAAGGATGGCTACCAGGGAGCGGATCTGGGATAAGATATCTCTTCGCTGCCGGTAAAAGTCAACCAGGCCGGTCTCCTCGCTCTGGAATGCTGCGCTGGAAGTATCGCACTTCTCAACACGGTTTCCGTCGATTGCGTTCGGAGAATTTACAAATAATTTTGCATTCTTCTTCCATAAAAATGAAGTCAGCCATAGCGGAAGCTACTGCCATACCGCCGCCGCAGGTACCGAAAATAGCGGAGATCTGCGGAACTACGCCGGATGCCATGGTCTGGCTTAAATACATCTCACCAAAGCTGTTTAACGCGTCTGTTGCCCTCTGCAGGCGAAGACCTGCACAGTCAACCAGTCCGATAACCGGTGCGCCCATCTTTACAGCCATGGAATAGATGTTGGAAATTTTTTAGCATGCATCTCGCCTAAGGAGCCGCCCAGTACAGAAGCGTCCTGGCTGTACACGTACACAAGGTTTCCTCGATGGTACCGTAACCGGTGATCACGCCATCTGCCGGAGTCTCCTTGTCAGTCATGTTAAAATCGGTGCTTCGCTGTAATATAAGCGCCAACTTCAACAAAACTGTTTCATCAAGTAATGCGTTGATTCTGTTACTTGCTGATGTTTGATTACTCATTTTGCAATCCTCCATTTTGAAATATTTGACGATCGCTGTATTTCTCCTTTGTATTGTTAAGAAAAACAAACTATCGTTTAGTAAATCCAATTTCTGCCGATTATAATAATATAATGTCACTCGATAAAATTCAAGTATTTTTGAAATATTTTTTACGATTTCAGAAACAGCCAGAAATTTAAGACAAGCCGCAGGCAGTATGACGGATTTCCCAGGCCAGCGCTTCTTCCTCTGTGTAATACCGGCTCTGTCCGATCACATCCTGTCCCAGACGGTAACGCACCACACCGGCATCCTCTCCCGCGTGCACCGGGGCATCCAGAATTTTTTTTCAGGTCATATTCCGCCACAGGCTGTTCCGTCTCCGAAACCAGCAGATGAAACGTGCGCTTCTGCCCCGGGCTTTCCGAAGCCGCAGAAATCCAGTCTTTATAAGCTCCGTTCACCAGCGGAATCCGGATTCTTTTTCCTCAAACACAAAATCCCGGTAGGCAAAATGTTCCTTCCCGTATCGGTACAGCTTTCTCATCTTCCCATTTCCAGGTTTTGGGGAGGCCAGCCGCAGCCCAGCAGCGCGATAATAAAGCTCCGGTCCCCGTCGGACAGCTGCGCGATATAACAGTATCCCGCTCCTCCGGTAAACCCGGTCTTGCCTGTCACCGCTTCCTGCGTCATCTCCAGGAGGGCATTATGATTTCTGCAGGAGTATGTATGCTGTCCGTCCTGGTCCGAAAAGGTATGGCTTCAGTGCGGGTTATCGTTAAAAATTCATCACGTTTCGGTGACACTTCTGCACAGTAACGCAGGATTTTTGCCAGTTCTGCCGCTGTTGTGCTGTGGCGGATCACCTCCCCGTCTGCGTTTTTCCTTCCGCGTCCAGTCCGTTCGGTGTCAGAAACGTGGTATCCACACAGCCAATTTCCGGGCCTTGCGGTTCATCTCCTCCGCAAAGGCCTCCGCACTTCCGCCGATATGCTCCGCGATCACAACTGCAGAATCGTTGTGAGACTCCAGCATCAGGGAATACAGAAGGTCCTGAAGCTTCAGGGCTGCTGCCCGCCGGAGCGCCAAGTTTTACTTTCGGCTGCGCCGCCGCTTTCTTTGAAACCTCGCAGAAGTCCTCCGGATTTCCCAGTTCCAACGCAAGAATACAGGTCATGATCTTGGTCGTACTGGCCATGGGCGGACCTGATGCTCGTCCTTTCCATATAGAATGCGTCCGCTGTCCGCATCCATTAAAACGGCGCTCTGGGCATGCAGGGAAAGTGGCTGCTCGCCGTCCTGTTTCATCTTCACAGATTTCTGCGCTACTGCAGTTTCATTCACCACAGCCTGTTCTTTCTCTGCTGTCTGCCATTCTTTTGCCTATCTGTACGCTTCCCGCGACCCGCCACGCATCCGGCTGCGGCCGCACACTTCCCCATGCCGCAAATCCGATGCTGATTCCGGCCATCAGCCCGATGATCCGGTTTTTCATTCCCGCTCCTTTTCTGCCCAATCCGCACTCCTTCATATTCTTTTATCATTCCATCTCTCTATCCTATTCTGGTAAATTTTCGGATATTCTGCTATGATAGAAGGCATATCGGACTTACAAAGCAGGAACAGGAGGAAGCAAGCCATGGAAACCAGAAAACGGCTGATTTTTCACATCGATGTAAATTCCGCGTTCTTAAGCTGGGAATCCGTATACCGCCTTTCCCAGGACCCGGACGCGCAGGATCTGCGCCTGATCCCATCCGCGGTGGGTGGAGATGTCAGTTCCCGGCACGGCATTATCCTGGCAAAATCCACCCCGGCGAAAAAGTTCGGCGTCGTGACGGCAGAAACCATCGGCTCTGCCCTGCGCAAATGCCGGAACTAATCATCGTGCCGTCCCGTTTTGACATCTATTCCCGCTATTCCAGGCAGATGCTCGCCCTGCTTTCTGAATACACACCGGATATTGAAAAGTTCAGCATTGATGAGGCCTTTCTGGACATGACCGAAACCATCCACCTGTTTGGCCGTCCGGACAAGGTTGCGGACCAGATCCGCAGCCGGATCCGGGATGAGCTGAAATTCACGGTAAACGTAGGAATCTCCTCCAATAAGCTGCTGGCGAAAATGGCTTCGGACTTCGAGAAGCGGATAAGACCCACACGCTGTTCCCGGAGGAAGTTCCCACGAAAATGTGGCCGCTCCCGCTGCGTGATCTGCTTTTTGTGGGAGGTTCCGCGGCAGACAAGATGGCTCGCATCGGCCTTCACACCATCGGGGATGCCGCATCCTGTGATCTCTCTATTTTGAAAGCACACCTTGGAGATAAATACGGCACGCAGGTCTACCGTTATGCCAACGGAATCGACCAGGACCCGGTTGCGCCGCCGGATCCCACCAGAAAAGGCTACGGCAACAGCATCACACTCCCTCAGGATGTCTCCGACCTTGACACTGCCTGCCAGGTTCTGCTCGCCTTAAGCGAAACCGTGGGGGCCAGGCTCCGGGAAGCCGGGGTGCGCTGCAACAGCGTAACCGTGGAAGTAAAAGACTGGCGCTTCGCCAGCCAGTCACACCAGTGCATCCTGAAAAGTCCCACAGACTCCACCTCGGTCCTCTACGATACCGCCTGCCGCCTCTTAAAAGAATTCTGGGACAAAACACCTGTCCGGCTGATCCGGGCTTCGCACCACCCAGATCCAGGAGGATTCCTTTGAACAGATGAGCCTGTTTGAAGATGCCCGCGCAAAGAAAATGCGGGCCATGGAAAAAGCGGTAGACAGCATCCGCGGACGCTATGGCATTGACAGTGTGCAGCGGGCCAGCTTTCTAAAAAGAAAACAGTCCGACGCCCCACGCGGTCAGCCGCCAGAAACATTTAAACAAGTCATCCGAACAACCTACCGGAAAGGAACTGTAACATCATGAACCATATCATCCGCCACTCCTACGCTGCTTCCAGAGACGGCCAGACCGTTGAAGAGCTGCTGCGCTCCCAGGGCTATTCCAAAAGCCTGATCAACCGGGTCAAGCTGACCGATGATGGTCTCATGATCCGCGGGGAAAAGGTCTATACCACCCGTCGCATGCAGGCCGGTGACTGGCTGGATGTGGCCCCTGCCGGAGGAAGCCTCCTCAGAGCACATCGTTCCCACGCCGATGCCCCTCTCCATTCTCTACGAAGATGAAGACCTAATGGTCATAAACAAGGCCGCCAATGTTCCCATCCACCCCTCCCAGGGAAACTTTTCCAACTCCTGGCCAACGGTCTGGCCTGGTACTTTGAACAGAAACAGCAGTCCTTCGTGTTCCGCGCCATCAACCGGCTGGACCGGGACACCACAGGCCTTCTCATCGTGGCAAAACGCCCTGAGCAGCTGTATTCTTTCCAATATGGTAAAGAACCGCCAGATCCATCGCACCTACCTGGCGGCGGTGGCGGGGATCTCTCCGGTCAGCCGGAAGGCACGATTGACGTTTCGATTGCCCGGCTTCCCGGTTCCACCATTGAGCGCATTCCGGATCCGGTTCACGGAGAATCTGCAGTGACCCATTATCAGCTTCTCTCCCTACCAGCCAGAGACTGGCACCTCGCTTCTTATGATCCGCCTGGAAACAGGACGTACCCACCAGATCCGTGTCCACATGAAATACATCGGCCACCCGCTCTACGGAGATTTTCTTTACAACCCGGATTACCGCTTTTTGCAGCGGCAGAGCCTGCACTCCTGGCAGCTGTCTTTTACACATCCTGTGTCGAAGATCCCTATGGAATTTACCGCCCCTGTACCAAATGACATGCAGCAATTTCTTCCGGACATCTGGATTCAGAAATAAACTCCAGGAAAACTGCTCCTTGCACTTAATTCCGTACAAGTTTCGTTAAGAAATTATATTGAAATGCTCTATCCCCTGCTCTATAATTGAGAATTAGAACACTACTACTCAGACAATTTTATAAAAATGTATAGGTAAGGGATTTTTAGGTTATGGAAGGTAAAAAAATTATCCAACAGCACCATCATCAACGGGGTAGCTCGGCTTCTCCGTTGCTTTTCTGATTTCTTCTCTGGTTGCAGCCATCTACACCAGAGAACTGGGCAATGTGCTCCACGGCTGGTATCTCATTATGACATCACCAAGCCCGCTGGTTACAGACTATCTGGAGATCGGCGGCCTGCCAAGCGCCATGTTAAACGCCGGAGCCTGCGGTATGGCCTGCTGGCTTTTCATGGTCGGCTTAAAAGGGGACTCGTCCCAGCACACTGGCCGGTTATTTTTCTTGTAGTAGCCCATTGTTTCTACGGACTGAACTTTCTGACCATGTGGCCCTGCTTTCTGGCCCCGTTTCTCTATCTTCATTTAAAGAAACTGGATTTCAAGAACAATCTTCATGTCTGCATGTTCACGACTTCCTTTGGGCCGTTCATCGGGGAACTGCTTTTTCGCTACACCCAGAAAACATTCACCTTTGGTCATCCGAGCCTGACGGTCAGCGGTGTGCTCTTAACCATCGCTTTCTCAATTATGCTGGGTTTTATCGTGCCCGGCCATTCTTCCGGGTGCCCACGCATGGCACAAAGGCTACAACTTATACAACGGCGGCCTGGCCTTCGGACTGTTCGGTTTCTTTCTGTTTAACTTTTTATAACACCATGGGAATCGATCCGTCTTCCAAGCTGACCCGCTTCAATCCGGTATACGAACAGTTCGGCCACTCCTTTCAGCTGTACGCCAACTGCTTCTTCCTGATTCTGTTCGCCATCTGCATCGCAACCGGATATTACTTAAATGGCAAAGTTTCAGGGTTATGGAGAGCTGATCCGGGACACCGGTCATCAGAGTGATTTCGCCGCCAAGTACAGCATGCCGGTCTGTCTCATCAACATTGGCCTGGTAGGAACCTGTTTCCTTCTGTATCTGGATGTGATCATGGTCTATACGGAGGGCGTTGGCTTCACCGGTGCCACCATCGGCGTAGTGCTGGCTGCCATGACCTTCACCTGCATGGGACAGCACCCTGGAAACATCTGGCCGATCCTGGCGGATACCAGCTGCTCTACTTCGTCACCATGTTTCTCTGCCACATCAACGGCCGTGAAATGAGCTGGACCATCACGACTCAGGGATACATCAACGGTGTGGCTTTCGCTACCGGCCTGTGTCCCATTGCAGGACGCTACGGCAGACGCGCAGGCATCGCAGCCGGATTCATGTGTGCTTCCATGTGTACCGCCACCAGTGCCCTGCACGGCGGTCTGGTGCTCTATAACGGAGGTTTCACCACCGGCATCACCGCACTGATCCTGCTCCCGATCCTGGAACATTACATTCCGAAGACACGGGAATTCATGAACAATAAGAGACTAAATAAAGAAGATATGATTGCGCTGGTAGAGACCTTCAAACCCAACGACTGATCACACTGAATCAGCTGCATTCAGACAAACCAAAAGGGCTTCGCACATCAGGGATTTAACCCTGTATGCGAAGCCCTTTTTGATAATGGTTTTTACTGTGCGGAAACCGCTTTTCCCCAGCCCAGCGGATAATCTCCAATGCAGACAAGAGTCCAGCCGGAAAGACCAGCCTCTCCTTTTACCGTATTGCCCTTCAGATAATCCAGCACCTGCGGATCTTCCGGTTCCAGGCGGCACACGGATACAGCCTGCTCCGGTTTCAGAAAATGTGACAGCGCGTGAGCCGGTTCAAAGCGTTTGGTCTTGAAAGCGCCAAGATGAAGGCCCGGGCGAAGGACTCTCAGTCGGTCCAGAGCCGGTGTTCCCTCCGGCAGCTGGTACAGCTGGTCTCCAAAGAGAATCAGGCGGTCCATGCCTTCCTCCAGTGCATCATGGTCAGACGCTGTCAGCGACTTTTTCAGAAATTCTTCCACATAGGAACGGCCAGCCTTGTCATTCCAGTATTTCGGCTGTTTCCGCTTCCGCCATCTTCTGCTGTCCACGTTCCATTCTTGCGAAGCAGCGCCAGATAATGGCCCTCGCCCTCTGACTTGTGAGGCCAGATACGGAAGGTATTCTGAAGCTCCGGATTGTGGCCACGGCTCCACTCGGATGTCCGGAAGATAGCCCTTCCGGCACTTCATCCTTTTCCAGGCACACCACAGAAAACTCCGGGTGGCGTTCCAGAAAAGCAGCGATTCCGTCCTCATCCTCCTCCGGCGCAAAGGTACAGGTGGAATAGACCATTCTGCCGCCCGGCTTTAGCATCTTAGCCGCATTGTCGAGGATTTCCTGCTGGCGCTCTGCGCAGAGTCTGACGTTTGCCTCACTCCACTCATTTCTGGCCTGCTCATCTTTCCGGAACATTCCTTCGCCGGAACATGGTGCATCCACCACCATGCAGTCGAAAAAATTCCGGGAAAAATTCTGCCAGACTGCCAGAGTCTTCATTGGTCACAATGGCATTGCCGATCCCATACGTTCCACATTCTGGGACAGGATTTTTGCACGGGCGGGATGGATTTCGTTGCTGACCAGAAGTCCTTTTCCGTTCAGGCGGGACGCAATATGGGTGGTTTTGCCCCCAGGAGCCGCACACAGGTCCAGCTCCCGCTCACCCGGCTTTGGATCAAGCAGGGGATACCACTGCCATGGCACTGGGCTCCTGAATATAATACACACCCGCTTCGTGATAAGGATGACGTCCAGGGCGGCTTTCCTGTTCATAATAAAAGCCTTCCCGGCACCAGCTTACAGGGCGCAGGGAAAAATGTCTCCTGATTTTCCCGCGCAAACACCTCTGCCGAAACCTTCATGGTATTCACTCTGAGTCCGAGCGCCCGCTCCTTCTCATAACTTGCGAAAAAAGGCATCGCATTCGCTTCCCAGAAGCTGCCTCATTCTCATGACAAATGCATCCGGGAGTTTCCAGGTATCCTGCTGTTTCCATCTGTGTTTCTCCTTTTTCCTAGATTTCTATAACAAATGAGGGGTTGCCGCAAAAATGGGATCAGAATGTCTGGCATCCATCCACAACAGCCCCCTCCACTCTTCACAAAGTGTACAGATACAACTGAGATTCCTGAATTATAAGGTTACCTTATAATCGTCAGAACCTTCTCCGTTTACTACATAGTAAGCAACATTTTCTTCCGGTTTTACATAAACTTCAATGGTTTTGATCTCTGCGCCCTTATGAGCTTCCTCGTATGCCTTCACTGCCTTGTCCAGAACGTCTTTTGCAACGATCTGCTTGCCAGCGAACTCAATAACTACGCAAGCCTTCGGGTCTGCCTTCTTTGCAGGAGCTTTCTTTGCTGGTGCCTTCTTGGTGGTCTCGACTGGCTTTGCTGCCGGTGCCTCAACAACTGCCTTTACCGGAGCCTCTGCTTTATCCTCTGCTGCAGTAGTCTTAACTGCCTTTACGGTCTCAGTCTTCGGTGCTGCTTTTGCTGCTGCCTTAGCTGCGTTTCTTCTTGTTGCCATAGTTCTTATCCTCCTCATTTGATTCCAATTATGGATTGCTCCCCACCGCCTGTTTTTGGACAGACGATGAGGGAATTATAAATCCGTTTGCCCTTTTGTCAATGTTTTCCAGCGGTTTACAAGTCTCTTAGGCGCTTTGTACCCACTTTAATGCACAATCATTCCCGCAATGTACACGGCCACACAGGCACCGATGGAAACCCGGAACAGATTGCCGTCGATCCAGGCCAGGATCACGCCTGCCGCGAATCCGATAATTCCCGTGATCTGGTTTCCAGTTGCAGAAAGAATGGATGGAAAAGTCATGACGGACAGGCTCACATATGGTACATAATATAGGAAGGACTGAATAAACGGATTTTTTGATTTCCTTCCGGATCAGTGTCAGCGGCAGGGCCCGCACAGCGTAGATCGTCAGGAACATCACCAGAATGGATGCGTAAATATTATGATTCATGCTGTACCTCCTTTACCGGGAATAGTACCGCTGCAGCCGCTGAAATCAGCACTGTCAGCAGAATGATCTGAAAACCCGATGAAATATTTTTAAGTCCCGGAATACTCTGGAATAAAAAGCTCACGGCCATGGATACCACAACCACCGCGGCAATGATCTTGTCTTTTCTTGCCGGCGGAATCACCACCGCAAAGGAACATGCCGTAAATGGCCACACTCATGGCACTCATGACCGGCGCCGGAAGGATCATGCCTACCTGTGCCAAGGAATGCCAAGCACCCAGCCCGGAGCCGCCACGCAGGCCGCACCATACTGGTAAAACGGGTTCAGCTTTCCCGGAACCGCCATGGAAATTCCAAATATCTCATCGGTCACCGCATAGGACATGAAAATGCGATGAAGAAACGGCCGGTTCTGCTGTACCTTCTGGGACAATGCGCTGGACATCAGAAGATACCGCATATTGATGACCACCGTGGTAATGATCATCTCCATAAAACCGGCTCCTGATCCGATCATGCTGATGGCTGCGAACTCTCCCGCCGATGCCAGCATCAGCGCAGACATCAGGAAGACTGCAGCGTTCATGCCCGCCTTTCCCGCTGTAATGCCAGGGTGAAAGCCACGGCAAAATAACCCAGGCCGATGGGCACGCCATCGCGCAGTCCTGCAAGAAAACTTGTTTTATCATTTTGCTGTTTCATTGTAAAACCCCTTCTCAATATGTAAAAATCTGTTTTTCCGTAAACCTGTTCCATTCTATCTCAGTCCGGGAATCAAGTCAACCGCACGCGGTCTGATCTTTGTATTTCCGGTTTTGTATTATAATCGTTCCATCATACAATGCAGAAATCACACAGAAAAAGAGGATCCCATGACTACAAAAGAACTTCTATGTCAAAACCGTAGCGGACGAAAAAAATATTTCCGGGCTGCCAAAAGCTTTTTATCGCGCAGCCTTCCTTAAGCCAGTCCATCCAGCGCATTGAGGAATCTGTTGGAACAGAGCTTTTCAACCGCACCTCCGGCGGCCTGACCCTGACCTTCGCAGGGGAACGCTACTACCATATGGCAGTTCAGGTTTTAAAGCTGTACCAGGACTTTGAGATGGAAATCAGCGATATCAATAACTTAAAGACCGGACGCATCCATCTTGCTTTTACCAACCATCTGGGGACCCTGGTACTCCCTAAGGTTCTTCCCGCTTCCACGATCTCTGCGCTAATATCGACTGGACATCAGCGAAGAGAATACCACCCTGGAACAGCTTCTTCTGTCCGGCGAACTGGACTTTCGCCCTCTGATGCATGCGCCCTCTGATCCGGCCCAGCATCCGCAGTTCCACTCATGACATCATGAAACAGGATCCCTTTGTCCTGGCCATCGCACCGGATCATCCGCTAACTGCCCTGGCAGAAACCCGGGAAGGATACCCGTGCCCGGTTCTGGACATCCGCCTTGCGGCAAAGGAGCCTTTTAATGCTGCACACGTCCCAGCGAATCCGCCAGATTACCGACGATGTACTGCGCCGGGCGGAATCACACGTCCGCGCGCGTTGCCATGACGCTGCGCAACTTTGAGACCCACAGCTTCTGGCCGCCAAAGGCATGGCCTGGCTTTCGTTCCGCTGGAATATTCGCGCATTTCCCCTTCAGATTTCCAGCCTTCGCTCCTCTGCATCGACGAAAAATATCATGCCTGCTGGGATACCTGCATTGCCACCTTAAAAGACGGCTTTCTGTCAAAAGCAGACCAGCTCTTCATCCGCATCGCAAAGGAAGAGCTGGCCTGAACAGGTCTTTTATTCGGTTTCGTTATTACAGCACATCCTGGCGCATGATATGGCGGATGCGCTCCTCGTTTAATCCGCGGATGACCTCGACTGCCATGTTAATGGTAGATTCGATGTCTTCCTTCGCGCAGAAATTGTAATGGTGTGCACATAGTGGACGGAATGCCCAGTACCAGAACCGGAACCGCCTGATGGGTCAGATGAATCTTGCCTGCATTGGTGCTGCCGCCGCGTCTTACCGCATCCTGGCATTTGATGCCGTACTTGTCTGCAATCTCGTGGGCATAAGCCATAAACGCGTCGTGGCCACATAGCTGTTGTCCATATGGCGGATCTGCACGCCCTTCTTCATGCACCCCTGGGCCACACCAGTGCGGTAATAGAAATCGTCTGCCGGGGAGCCTTCAAATACGATAGCCAGATCCGGTTTTACCTGCTGGGCGGTTACGGTGGCGCCGCGCATACCGACTTCCTCCTGGGAAGCAAACGCGCCGACTACATCAACTGCCAGGCTGTCGGTCTCTTTCATCAGGGCTTTCATAGTCTCAATGATGCAGACACAGCCAAGACGGTTGTCGAAAGCCTTGCCGGAGCAGATGCCGTGCTTCTCATCATAGGAGAAGGTTACATCCGGCATGATCGGATCACCGATATGAATGCCGTAATCCTCTTCTACTTCTTCTGCTGCTGGCTCCCCACGTCCACCTTTAACTCCTCGATGGTCAGGAATTGTCTGCTTTCTGGGCTGCTGTCAGGAAATGTACCGGCTTGAGGTGATGATGCCTTTGATCTTCTCCCCTTTGCTGTTGCGTACAATCACGCTATGGGCCGGAAGGCTGGTCATATGGAAGCCGCCCAAAGTGATGATGCTTAACAGACCGTTGTCCTCCACATTCTGTACCATAAAGCCGCACTCATCGGTGTGAGCATCCAGCATGAATACCGGGCGGTTTCCCTTTGCGTCCGGCATGGTAGCATACACATTGTACATTGCATCATTTCTTAAATTCAGTCCCTCACAGTGCTTCTGTACTGCCTTTACAACCTCCTCCTCAAAGCCGCTCGGGCCAAAGGCATTGGTCAAATCCTCAATCGTCTTTAAATCTGCCATTTCTCATTTCCTCCCTTTAATATACTACAAATGAATGCGCCGTCACGATGTCCATCCAGTTTTTGCTGGTCAGACGGTTGGTGCGCGCGTCTACGGCTTCCATGCCCGGATAAAAGGACATCTGGTAAGCCTTCTTTAAATCCTTGTAGTTCACCTCATAGGTAAACTGCTCCGGAAGCGCGATCTTACATGCTGCAAGCTTTGCCTTTACATCACCGGAAAGCACCTCAGTGACAGCGGCTTTCAGATCCGCAATCACTGTCTTCGGAGATACGTTCCAGGCGCTTCCGCCCACACCCTTCTTGGATGCCACCGTCGTGATCTGCGGAACCAGCCCTTTGAAAGTTCACAGAGATCCTCATCACCAGATAAGAACAACACCGGCACGCCGTACATGGCTGCCGTGGTAGGTGTTCAGCATAAACTCGCTCATGCGCTTTCCATTCAGCTCAATGAAGTTGCTGGCACCCCGTAGACGTATGGCTGAGGGGCTGCCCGGATCACCGGCCGGCGCATGGTAGCCCACATAAAATACTGCATCGTAAGTTTCATCCAGACCGTACATCATATTGATCGGGTGTCCGCTCTTTCCGCGGATCAGGGTAACGTGCTCCGCATAGCCATGACATCAATGTTGGTGGCATCCCCGTGTCCATCCTTCACCACGATTTCGTCCACGCCTGCAGCCAGAGCTGCCTCGCAGACGGCAACAACCTCATCCGTCATCTGCTTTGCGTATTTCTGGTAAGCCGGTTCGTCTTTGTGGGTTTCATAATTGAGGGTTGTTCCGCACAGCCTTCAATATCCGCACTGATAAACAGTTTCATTGTTCGTGCCTCTCTTCTTATGAATTTTTATTGCGTCTTTTTTCTCAAAAGGCAAAGGAGCCGGCTCATGGCACTTCGTCATGAAACCGGCTCCTATGCCATGCAATTGCTATTTTGATTTGATTACTGATGCGTAACTGCGTTCTCTGCAGCCTTTGCGTTCTTCTTCGCTTCCTCGGTATCGTACAGATGGCAGTATACGAAATGATCGTCACCTACCTGGTACTTCTGCGGAGCCTCGGTTTTGCACCGCTCCATGCATTTCGGACAGCGGGTGTGGAATTTACAGCCAGTCGGCGGATTCAGTGCGGAAGGAATGTTACCCTCCAGAATGATCCGCTCCTTCTTTGCCTTCGGGTCCGGAATCGGAACTGCGGAAAGAAGTGCCTGGGGTGTACGGGTGCAGCGGGTTCTGGTACAGGCTGTACTTGTCACCCTCCTCCACGAAGTTGCCCAGATACATAACGCCGACACGATCGCTGATGTGCTCCACAACGCTTAAATCGTGGGCTACGAAGATGTAGGTCAGGTTCATGTCGCGCTTTAACTGGTTCATCAGGTTTAACACCTGGGACTGGATAGAAACATCCAGTGCGGATACCGGCTCATCGGCGATGATGAGCTGCGGCTGCACCGCCAGGGCTCTCGCGATGCCGACACGCTGACGCTGGCCGCCGGAGAACTCATGTGGGTAACGGTTTGCATGATAATCATCCAGTCCGACACGGCGCAAGAGCTCTACAACCTTTTTATCGGTTTCCTCACGGGTCTTGGTCAGGCCGTGAATGATGAGCGGCTCTGCCACGATATCGCGGACAGACATACGCGGGTTTAAGGATGCATACGGATCCTGGAAAACCATCTGGACTTTCTTGCGGATCGGGCGCATCTGCTTTTGGTGTGTATTTGGAGATTTCCTCTCCGTCCAAAACGATGGAGCCCTCTGTCGGCTCAATCAGCTTACAGATACTTTTTACCAAGGGTAGACTTTCCGCATCCGGACTCTCCTACGATTCCGAATACCTCACCGCGTCTTACCTCGAAGTCGACGTTATCGACTGCTTTACATAGGACGGCTCTTTTCCCAGACCGCCTTTTACCGGGTAATACTGCTTGAGTCCCCGGACAACTAATAAATTGTCTGCCATCAGTCCTTACCCCTTCTTTCACACAGCGCCAGCAGCGGCTCTGGTGTCCGTTTCCGAGATCCGTGAATCCCGGTTCTTCCTCGCGGCAGCGGTCAAAGGCATACTTGCAGCGCGGCGCGAATTTACAGCCCTTCGGCATATATTTCGGGTTCGGCACGTTGCCCGGAATGGATTCCAGTTCATCCACGTGCTCGCCCAGCTTCGGGATGGAATTTAACAGGCCCTCCGTGTACGGATGGGACGGGTTATCGAAAATGTCGTAAACAGAACCTTTCTCAACCACGCGGCCGCAGTACATAACAACCACCTGGTCACACACCTCTGCCACCACGCCGAGGTCATGGGTGATAAAGAGAATGGAGGTTCCGATCTCCTTCTTTAACTTGTTCATCAGGTCCAGAATCTGCGCCTGAATGGTTACATCCAGTGCCGTGGTCGGCTCATCCGCGATCAGGATCTCCGGATTGCATACCAGAGCCATGGCGATCATGATACGCTGGCGCTGGCCGCCTGAAAGCTGGAACGGATACTCCTTCATCATCTCTCTACCCGGGGAAGGCCGGTCATGCGAGGAGCATCTCAATGGCTTTCTCCTCTGCTTCCTTCTTGCTGACCTTCTGATGCATGAGAATGGCTTCCATGATCTGGTCACCAATCTTCATAACCGGGTTTAAGCTGGTCATCGGCTCCTGGAAGATCATGGAAATCTTGCTGCCGCGGAGCTTTCTGCGCTCCTCATTGCTGATGTGTACGATATCTTTTCCGTCCAGAAGAATCTGTCCTTCTTCGATTTTACCGGTGGTTCCCATCAGCAGACCCATCACGGACAGAGCCGTTACGCTCTTTTTCCGCTGCCGGACTCGCCTACGATACCGAGGGTGGAACCCTCTTTTAACTCAATGTCAACACCATCCACGGACTTGACGACGCCGCTGTCCATATGGAACCAGGTGTGCATGTTTTTGATTTCGAGAATATTTTTGCCGGAGGCATCTTTCGTTGTCTCCACTTTGATCGTTTCACTCATGTGCCTGCACCTCCTTAATCAGTCAGTTTCGGATCCAGAGCATCTCTGAGACCGTCGCCCAGCAGGTTGAAGCTGAGTACGGTTAAGAAGATTGCAAGACCCGGGAACAGGGTGATGTGCCAGCTGTTCATCATGTAAGTACGTCCGTTGCTTAAAAAGCAGGCCCCACTCCGGTGTCGGCGGCTGGGCGCCCATGCCTAAGAAGCTTAAGGAAGACGCAGTCAGAATGGATGATCCGATGGACATACTGTACTGAACGATGATGTCCGGGATCGCGCTCGGCAGGATGTGGTAGAACAGATTCTCTTATCATCCGCGCCGATGTTCTTTTGCTGCCTGCACGAATACGCTGTTCTTGGTAGCAAGGGTGTTGCCTCGTACCAGGCGGGCAAACTTCGGAATGTTGAACACCGCTACTGCGATAATGACATTGGTCATGCCGCTTCCTAAAATTGCCACGATCGCAATGGCCAGGATGATGCCCGGGAACGCGAACAGGGCGTCACAGACACGCATGATAATAGAATCAATGATGCCGCCGTAATAACCGCCAACCAGGCCCAGGAAAGATCCGATCACAGACGCAATGCTGACAGTAAAAAACAGGCCGACACTTAAGGAGATGCCGGTACCGCAGATGATACGGGAGAACAGGTCTCTTCCGAACTCATCGGTTCCAAACCAGTGCGCGCCAGTCGGTGCCTGCATGATCGCATTGTAATCATACTCATTGATTCCGTAAGGAGCAATGAATTTTGCGGTAAAGGAAAGTACTACTAAAAAACAGGATGAAAACCAGAGCCACAATGGCGGTTTTCTGTTTTTTAAACTTGCGGACAAACTCAGAAAGCGGAGTACTGATGTCCGTTTTTTTCGTTCAGGGTCTCTTCGGCCTGATTCACTTTTTTCTCTTTTGCCATCTTAAACTCCTCCTTTCTTAGTCAAGCTGGATTTCCGGATTGAGCACGGCATAGAGCACATCTACAATCAGGTTGATCACAACGAAATGTAATGAAAAGATCAGGATCAGGGACTGGATTGCCGGATAGTCACGGTAGTTTACAGACTCAACCAGTAAAGAACCCAGGCCCGGGAACGCGAATACGGACTCGGTTACTACAGAACCGCCAAGCAGGAAACCAAACTGCAGGCCGACTACGGTAACAACGGAGATCATCGCGTTGCGGAACGCATGCTTCCATACAACCACGCGCTCGCTTAAGCCCTTTGCGCGGGCAGTACGAATGTAGTCATCTTTTAATACTTCTATAATAGAGAATCTGGTAAAACGGGCAATGATGGCCGCGATACTGGATCCCAGTGCAATCGAAGGTAACACGAGACTCTTCAGTGAATCTGCGCCCGTGGTCGGGAACCATTTCAGATTCACGGAAAATACCATGATCAGCATAAAGCCCACCCAGAAGGAAGGAAGCGATATGCCGGACACCGCCAGTGTCATTCCTGTGTAATCCTGCCAACGGCTTCTGTGTCTTCGGACCATACGCCGAGAAGCACACCCACGATGGTACTCCATGTGAGGCCAGCAGAGTCAGTTTTGCCGTATTGGCATAGCGGTTGGAAACCTCCACCGCAACCGGACGTTTGGTCCGGAGAGATGTACCAAGGTCACCCTTCAGCAGACCTGTTACATATGTAATGTACTGTTCGTGGATCGGTTTATCCAGTCCCAGTTCTTCTCTTACTACCTGAACATCTTCGATGGTTGCCTGCGGACCTGCTACCAGACGGGCCGGGTCACCGGGAATCAGCCGGACGAAGAAAAAATACGAATGTTACCACGATAATCAGGTAGGTATCACCCAATGATTCTTTTTACCTATGTACCTTAACATACACTCAACACCTTTCGTTCTTTTTGGGAGTACCCCCTGGGTTAATAGGTTTCTTTTTTATCTGAAAAGGGGTCTGGCGGATCAGAATTCCGCCAGACCACCTGTTTTCAGTATTTCATTCTGTCAGATCTGTTTCTTTAAAAATGGATTACTTTGCCATCTTTGCGTTTCTTAAGTTGAGGCAGTTATCCGGGAACAGCTTTTGCGTCTACCATCTTTGCGGAGGTTGCCCAGGTATTTGCATCGTTTGCAAGACATACGAGCGGGCTCCTCCCAGATGATATCCTGAGCTTTTGCGTAAGCTTCTGCTCTCTTGCTATCATCTGCGGTTGCCAGAGCATCTTTTAAGAGCTGGTCAACTTCTTCGTTCTCATAGTAGCTGACATTGTAGCTCATCGGCGGCTCAGACTCGATGGCCATCAGTGGGCGGATACCCCAGTCAGCATCACCGGTGGAAGTAGACCATCCGATCACATACATATCAACCTCAGCCTCAGAACCAGGAAACATCGACATCCTGGATCTTCTGATTTACGACTGCGCTCTCCAGTGCGTTGATCTCAACATCAATGCTGACCTGAGCCAGCTGCTGCTGAATGAACTCACACTGTTTTTAAGTTGGTGGTAGTGGATGCACACACACATCAGAGTGGTCTTGAAACCATCCGGGTAACCAGCCTCAGCCAGTAAGGATTTTGCCTTCTCGATGTCGTATGCGTATACATCGTTGCCTTTGTAGTACTGGGAACTGCCGGTCCGATGATGGAGGTTGCCGGAGTTGCAATGCCGTTCTTAACAACTGCACAGTAAGCGTCTTTGTTGATAGCGTAGTTGATGGCCTGACGAACTCTTACATCGTTGAACGGTGCTTTCTGGTTGTTCATCATCAGGTAACGTACTACGATACCCTCTTCCTGACCAACAGATACGTTGCTGTCACCGCGAAGAGCCTCAATGCTCTCGGTCGGAACCGGCCAGATGAACTGAGCATCGCCGGACTGCAGCATAGCAACACGGGTTGCGTTCTCAGATACCGGCTTGAAGGTAATGGTCTTGAAGCCGGCGTCCGGATCTACTAAAGCGGTGCCGCCGCAGATGTCTGCGTCATAACCCCACCAGTCTTTGTTTAAAGCGATGGTAGCGTGCTCGCCTGCTACCCACTCTACGAAGGTGTACTGACCGGTACCAACCGGGTTCTTTGCACACTCCTCATTGCCCTTTGCGATAACAGCCGGGCTCATAACAACACAGGCGGATGAGCCAGGGTCGGGATGAATGCGCCGAACGGGCTCTCCAGGGTTACTTTTACGGTGTAATCATCAACGATCTCAGTCTCTTTTAAACGTTGCACAGTAAGGTGGTTCTCTTTAAGCCAAGGTTCTTGTCACCCCAGCGGTCAAAAGTTTGCCTTTGCTGCCTCTGCGTTCCACGGAGTACCATCAGAGAACTGAATGCCCTCTCTTAAGTGGATGGTGAACTCAGTAGCGTCGTCGTTTGCCTCGTAGTCGGTAGCCAGCATCGGAATGATCTTCATAGATTCCGTTCTGGATATTCTCGGGCAGCTGAAGGATGCCGGCATCACCCAGTACCACTTTGTTCCTTTTATCAGGGATGTACCCAGACAGACGAATCCATCCAGTATGCCATCACCCTGGGCGAGCCCCAGCTGGTTCCCCGCCATGTCCCCAATGTCATCAATATTGGAAACCGGATCATTGATATTTCCACGATTCACGATCTGTGTACCTGTTTTCAGCTTCCATCCAGCTTAACCAACCAGATCACACGGACCTATGTGAACCGGATCCTGCAGATCATCCAGTTAACCGGAACTCATTACACCAACTATGTATTTTCCCAGCAGCTTCTGCAGGCCGTCATAAGCAACTTAAACGCCAGCATCTGCCTCATGACAGACGAGGGCCGCATCAGCATAGTGAACCGGGCCTTCTGCCAGGACTGGAATATCCCGGAAAACGGATGCATGGACAGCCTGTTTTCTTCCTGGCTGCCTTCCCAGTACGCATCCCATAATTTCTGCCAGAGCGCGGACTACCAGCTGGTCAGCCGCAGCGGCCTGCGCAGACAGCTCAGTGTCCTGCAGCTTTCCCTGCCCGGCCACAAACCGCTTTATCTGCTGAGCAGCCAGCCTGTGTCCTCCTCCCCTGCCCCGGATATTACCCCGGTGGATGTGGGATCCTTTCCTCAGATTTTTACCGGCTCAACAGCGGTTTTGACAGCATCCTGTCGGTCTCCGCCGCGTGCTGAACATGCTGGAGTACGCCCGCCGCCTGGCGCTCTACGATTTTCCAGTGCTGATCCAGGGTGAAAACGGCACCCAGAAAAAGAAGATTGCCACAGCGATTCACAAAACCTCCAGCCGCAGACAGAATCCTCTGATCATTTTCAACTCCCTGTATACCGGTCTGGAAGCTGCGGACCAGTTAAAGCTGGCAGATACCGGCACCCTGCTGATTGACGGTGTGGAACGTCTTTTCCTCTCCACCCAGGATACTCTCATCAGTATTCTGCAAAACACGATGGATGATCTGGATATCCGCATCATCGCCACCACCAGCCAGGATCTGTACCAGGACGTTCTGGACGGGCGCTTCCGGGAAGAACTTTTCTTTCTTTTAAATGCCGCCCATCGATACCATCCCTCTGCGGGAGCGGCAGGGAAGATATTCCGGTTCTGATGGAGTATTTCTTCCGGGAACTGTTCCAGACCCCAACATCAGGCTGAAAGATCTGATCTCCTCCAGCCTGATGAATTCCCTGACGAACTACGATTACCCGGGAAATATCCAGGAGCTGTTCAACTTAAGCCGCTATTTCTTCTCCCTGTACTCGGCCCATCCGCTGGTACTCTCCCAGCTTCCATCCTACATCCGGAGCCGGGTAAACCAGCCGGTCAGCGAAAGCAGCGTATTAAAGAACCAGGTCCTTTCCTGATCGCGGAAACACCGCGAATCGGACGCGGCACCATTCTGACGGCCCTGACAGAAAAAAGAAATCGCCGTCAGCGATGGAAAGCTGCGCGGTCTCTTAAAAGAGCTTGCCGAGGAAGGCCTGATCCGGGTTGACGCACCCGCAGCGGCTGCGAGATCACCGAGTTGGGTCTTGCATCCATCCGCATTGATGATATACTAACAGCCGTTTGAATCTGATAAAGAGAGAGTCTGCCGGAACCAGGTCTTAAACGTTGCGGCGGCCATGCTGGTGGCATCCGATGATATGCTCCCGGTGTTTACCGGACTGATTGAAGCGGCGAAGAAAGCAGCTGACAAATAATCTGTCAAAATAACTTCAAAACCAAAAGCGGACTGCAGACAGAGATTTCGTTTCTCTCATCCTGCAATCCGCTTTTTCTATACAGTTTCTGTTGATTGTCTGCACAAATTTGTTACTGTTTCGAATCCTGATCTTCCAGGTACTCTGACAAACTGTAATAAAGTTCTCCCTGCCTGTCCGCGGGTCCGCTCTGCTGCCGTCATGGAATTTAAAATAGCCTCCTGCTCTGCCTCTGCAGCCGCAAGGAAAGCCCGGTTGATCACATGTTCCGGAATTGCCTGAATCTGCAGCAGTTCTTCCTCTGCTCCTGACGGAATCCGGTTCGCTGTGATAAACCCGATCATGACCTCGCCGCTTCCATGTCCGGTGTAACCGCCAGTACGGGCAATGCCCACGCCGGTTCTCCGGAGAATGCGTCTTAACTGGCGGCTGGTCAGTGGCAGGTCCGTGGCGAGGATGCTCATGATGGAGCCCTTATCCTCTTCTGATGCCGCCATATCATTCTTTTCCTGCTTCCATTCCAGAATCTTTGCTCCCACCGATTCGCCATTTAACACAAAATCTTCCGTTGCGCCAAAATTGGACTGCACCAGCACGCCAATCGTATATTCTTTCTCTCCGATCCGGATCACGCGGGAAGCAGAACCAATGCCGCCCTTTAAACCGTAGCAGATGGTTCCGGCTCCGGCTCCCACATCCCCTTCCTCGAACTCTTCCGAAGCTGACGCAAAGGCCTGGCGGACTTCATCTGCTCCCACAACCCGTTTCTGAATCTGATTGATGCGGCTGTCATTGCACTCGCCTACGACTGGATTGATACTCATAGGCTCCAGACCATCCTGTTCGCACTGTTCCACCACAATATCCACCATAGCATCCCAGACCTTTCCCACATTTAAGGTATTGGTCAGGGCAATGGGTGTTTCCAGGGTACCAAGCTCTTCCACCTGTACCAGGCCGGCGCTCTTGCCAAACCCATTATGGACATAGGCAGCAGCCGTGTACTTTTGCGCAAAGGCATTGTCCGCTCCCGGCACAATCACCGTTATGCCGGTATGGTTTTCCTCCGTTTTTACGGTGCAGTGCCCGACTTTTTACGCCAGGTACATCGGTAATCTTATTCCGTTTTCCAGTCTCCAGGCGCCCCGGCACAATGCCGAAGTCCCGGATTCGATTTCTCTCCACGTATGAATTCCTCCCGCTTTCCATCTGAAACTGCTGCAGCAGATTATTTTCCGATTTCGTTTAAGTATTTGTCCCGCAGTTTCTGAATCAGCTCCGGATTCTTCATGCCGACGGCTTTCTGATTCAGTTCCATGGCACGCATGCTTGGATGGCTGGTGCTGGTTACCAGAATCTCATCTGCGGTGTAAAGCTCCTCCAGGGTAAAGGCCCGCTCCTCCACCGGAATGCCAAGCTCACCGCACCAGCGGATGATGTGTTTCCGCTCGTTTCCCGGAAGAATCAGGTCGTCCAGCGGATGGGTAATGAACACGCCATCCTTCACCATGGAAATATTGGAGTGGGAACACTCCGTCACATATCCATCCCGGACACATACAGTTTCATTACAGCCTACTTCAGATGCCTGCTGGGCTGCCATCACATTCGGAATCAGATTCAGGGTCTTGATGTTGCAATGATAGAAACGGGTATCCGGAATGCTGATCAGACGGTATTCATCGGACATCTGCACTCCCTTCCATGGCTTGCTGTATACATACAGGTTACTGGAAACGCCCTCACCCGGGAACATATGGTTTCTCGGAGAGGTTCCTCTGGTTACCTGCCAGTACAGGAACTGGCAGCTGCTCTCCAGCTTCTGCACCAGGTCTGTCAGCAGCGCGCCAACTTCTTCTTTTGTATAAGGAAGCTCAATGCGGAGCATGGCTGCGCTGTTGAACATACGGTCCAGATGATCCTGCAGCGCATAGATCTTATAATCAAATACCATTGCCGCCTCATAAATGCCGTCTCCAAAATAGAACCCGCGGTCATTGGCCGGGATCATCATGTCGTCAATGCTGGTAATTTTTCCGTTATAATACTCCGTTCTGGTCTCCCCCGAAGGGCTGCTATGAATATGAGGCCGCACATGGAACCGTGCGCCGCCACTACTACCGCTATTTAGAGGGGGCGGCGTTGCCTCCACCAACCCCCTTTGCCATCATCATGGCCTGGGCCAGCGCCCTGGAAAAACGCGGCGAGCTGGATCAGAACAAAGAGCTGGAAACCTTTGGCCGCCAGTTTAAAAAAGAAGCAGCCGTGAAAAACCGTGGAAGACGGCATCATGACTGCTGATCTGAAAAAAGTAACTACGATCAGAATCCGCATGTTGTCACCGGTCTGGTATTCATTGCCACGGTACAGGAGCGGCTGATGAAGCTTCGCGGATAGTTGCGTTAAACTTCTGCTTCATCAGGTCGATCAGATACCGCCTGCCCGGCCAAGATACATGGTTTCTTTGTAAACAGCGTTGACATTCCAGTATACCGGTGTTACCGAGAATCATAACAATGGAACCGCTCCATTCCCCAGCACTTCCACGGCCCGTTGAGGCACGATGGCCACACTCGAGTCCGGAGGCCGCAAGCTGGACTGCAGAAATGCAGCTGGATAATTCAATCATGATCTCAGGTCTATGCCATACTGTCGGAGTACTGTATCGGTTTTCCGGGCGTATGGCATGGCCTTTTTTAACATAATGAACGAAATATCCTTCATGGCAGACAGATTGACACAGGGCAGGACCTTTGCTGCGCCTTTCCTGTTCGCCAGCCATGGCCAGGTTCTGTGACATAGCATCCCTATGGTCCAGCAGCATATCTGCACGGATCATGGCAGGATCTGCCACCAGTACCAGTCGTTCCTGGTAGATCAGTTCTGCATTCAGCCCCACCGGAAGCTCTCCCCTGTTCTCGGGGGCTCACGTAAAAGCTGATATCATCCCGCAGGATCGCCTGCAAAAAGTTCGTCCGACTTTGCCTCCCGCACCTGCAGTTCAATGCCAGGATATTGCTTCTTAAACTCCAGGATGATTGCGGAAGCATGTATCCGCCCGCTCTGTCGGCATGCCAAACACAATACGGCCTTTTTCCCCAAGTCCTGCATCGATCAGCTCTTTTTCGCAGGTTGTCACTCATCAGCAGGATCTTCCTGGCTGTCTCTACATACTTCTCCCCTGCGTAAGTAATTGTCAGCGGAGAAGTTCCCCGGTCAAACAGCTTCACCCCCACATTCTGCTCCACCTTGATACGATGTGGCTTGGAGGGACGGCTGGGAGATATAAAGTTTGCGGGCCGCGGCAGTGATGCTGCGGCAGTCCGCTACGGTTGTGATATAAAGCATTTCGCGAAAATCCATGCTCTTCCTCCTGGTATCGTTTGCATCCATTATATCACACTTTCTCCTGTTTTCTAACCTCTGTAATAATTGATCAGACATCCGGACAATAAGATTTTCCGCTCATCCTCCGTCAGCGCATCCAGTGTACAGGAAAGCTCCGACACAGCCAGGCCCGTCGCCGGATCCAGCACCTGAACGGTTACCGGATTCTGACACTCAGCCACCACGGTGCAATTATCGGATCAGCAGATAGCTGCCCACCGGAATTTCCAGTTTTTCCTCCGTGCGAAGCGGAGGCAGGCCCCAGTTGATCAGGTTGGAACGGTAACGCTTGGTGGCGTACTCATTTGCCAGGTTCGCAAAGCCCCCCAGTACCTTCTGGCAGTTTTGCCGCCTGCTCTCTGGAGGAACCGTCGCCGATTTTGTCACTGACCATCAGGCTGCCCGGGGTAATGTCAGATGCAGCGCAGTGTAATTCTTCCGTAAGTTTTGCAAGCAGATTGTCAAGTTCACCATCTCCGGTCTGAACTGTACCGCCTGCCTGCCCCCTCTCCGGCTCTGTTCCAGTGCCCGCACAGCCTTGGCCCGGCCCACATACTCCGGATCCCGGCTAATCATGGTGTACTCGGAAATCTTCTCCGGGTTGGAACGGAAGGAAGATGCCTCGCCGGACGGCACCAGTTCATCGGTGGTCACGGAACCATGGTAGGAACCGGCGGTCTTTAACAGCAGATGTCTGGTAAGGGGCTGCATTTCGGCCAGTCTGCAATATTCGGACCCATGGTCAGTCCGATGCTGTCATCCCCCTTGTTGTAGTTATCAAACACCTGATTCTCGTAAATCTTCGGATCAAAATGGTGATGCAGGGTGCGGTACTCTACATCCAGCTCGGTGGCTGCTGTCAGCTTTCCGCCATTCCGTACGGTAGCCGCGATGGAGCGGGCATCCATCAGGCAGGCGCAGGCCATCTGCCCCTGTCCAGGCTTGGAGCCCTCACGGTTCGGATAGTTTCTTGTCATATGGCGGATGCTGACCTGGTTATTGGCCGGAACATCGGTCACGCCGAAGCACGGACCACAGATACATGGACGCAGCGTTGCGCCGCTGACTGCCAGCTCGCCGGCAATGCCCTGCTCCATCAGATCTGCCATGACCGGAAGGCTGGCCGGGTTGATGCCCAGGTTTAAGCCGCTTCCCGGAATACCATAGCCTTTTTAAGATATCCGCCATGGCAACGATATTTTCAAACAGACCGCCGCTGCAGCCGCTGACTAAGGCCTGGTCCATAGAACTCTCCGTCGCATATGAGACTGATGGAGAAAGGCTCACCATGATTTCCTTTAATCTTATTTCCGGCATCTTCCACCTCTTTTGATCCTCCGGCATCCGCTCCTTGAACTCGCGGATCGGCATGGCATTGCTTGATGGAACGGCAGCGCGATCATGCACTCCACGCTGGAAAGATCGATCTCGATAAGTCCGTCATAGTACGCGCCTGCCCCTGGTGCCATCTCACGATAGGTATCACGGCGTCCGTGCTCTGCCAGGAATTCTTCGGTCTTTCCATCGGTACACTGCACACCGGAGAGTGCTGCACTCTCCGTGGTCATGACATCAATGCCCATGCGGTATTCCATGCTTAAGTTGTAAACACCGTCCCCCCACAAACCCAGCACCTTGTTCTTGTTGAAGTTATTCTGGAAGGTTGCCGCGATCAGGCCAGGCCACATCCTGCGGTCCTACACCAGGTCTGGGAACCGGTCAGCTTCACTGCCAGAATCGGCGGGTACGCAATATCATAGGTGCGGCCAAGGAGCTGCTTGGCCACCTCACCGCTGCCCTCGCCAATGCCCATCGTACCCAGGGCACCGTAGCGGGAATGGCTGTCGGAGCCAAGAATCATCTTTCCGCCGCCGGCCATCATCTCACAGCAATATGTAACTGAACGGTT
>VOFG01003958.1_pt1 | contig 46277 bp, 49 predicted proteins | sample 5384171 | NCBI WGS metagenome assembly VOFG01 (sample SAMN12384726, study PRJNA508395) | human gut metagenome | isolation source: healthy gut F | host: Homo sapiens
ATGCGCCGCAGAAGATCAACGCAAGCGTAGCTTTGTCGCGGTCATCAAACGATAGATGAGAACGCTGTGCGCCCCGGCAATCCGTAGCCGCGGGCGCGCATGGAAATGCTGTTTCAATCGCGTTCTCAAGTGACCACGTTACCATGATGGAGAAAATCTTGATTGCATTGGAAACCTGCGGAACACGCTGCCGTTTTTCGTGTCGCGCCCGATGCACGCCTGCGCCTCGGAAACGACCTGCATCTGCGCCTTGAACTTCGGGATAAAGCGCAGCGCCATGGAGAGCACAAGAGACAGCGCCGGGATGACGCGCCCGAACAGGTACACGAACTTATCTGACGTCATCACCTCGTTGTAGCTCGAAAACCACAATACGACGCTGGCCAGCATGACCGCCGCCGCCACGCCGTACAGCATGGACTCCAGCGTCAGCGGGTTACCGCTGGGCAAATACGTCAAAATCGTTTGACCTTCGTGATTGAACGCCGCCCTTGAGATAGATGTCATACGCCAGCGCGCCGGTCAGAGAAATCGCCAAGATAGACCGGGTGCATCAGGCACATGGAGAACAGGAGAACGAGCGCGTAGTATAAAAAATTGATCGTCGGATGGTAGCCTGAAAAGGACGTCTTTGTTTCTCATTCGCTTCCAGTCGCGTAGCCGCCGCCCACATCATCTCCGAGGTCACAGGTATAGACCCACTCAATCACGTCGCCGTATCCTTGAGCTGATACCGGCTGCATCCGTAATTGGGGAACCAGCCGTTGACCTTGTACATCCAACCGGAAGTGTTACCGACGTCAAACTCATAGAGATTATTGATTCCTTCGATATAGGCGGAATTGTAGATCGGCGTGTTCTCAAATTCCATGTGGATCTTCTGCTGCTTGCAGGTGCGCTGTAAGATGTTAAAAACGCTCTCACCCTCATAAAATGTGACGGTCATCGGTTTCAGAATCCAGCCGTCCTCCGGCACCAGCTCACGCTTTTCCTTATTACAAAGGTCCATATTGTCAAGGATTGTCGCGCAGGAGATGGAGAGGGTGCAGGTGTATTCCGCATCGCCAATTTCCACGTCCTCCGGCTCGACTGGAATTGGCTTGCCCTCCGGCACGGGGTCGGTCTGGTACTTGTCCTTGCCCGTACCGGTGTCGATCATCATGCCGCCCACTTCTTCATATTCGCCGGTTGCACTTGCCTGGATTTCCTCCGGCGAAAGATACTCTGGCGGCTCGGTGTCAGTCCGTGCGGGTTTGTCTGCCTGCGGGTCGTCAGACGGCTCTGAGACGTTTTCTGTGGGCGTCTGCGTCGGTTCTGTCTTAACCTTGTCCGGCGTATTTGATTCCGCCGCGTTCTGCGCCGGTGTCTCCACCGGGCGGCAACGGTCGGATGTTCCGACGAGTTTTTCTGCTTCGGCATATTCCGGTCGCCAAAGACGAACGCTGCCGCCAGCACCAGTACGATCAGTACCGGCGCAATGATTTTCCATTTGTGTTTCTGCCAAAATGTCATATCAGATCAACTCCGCAGCGCTCAGCATATTGTAAAGCATCTGCGCGATCTCACAGCGCAAAATGGCTTTTGTGGGTTCGATATTGAGATCACTCTGGTCGAGGATATTGACGGAGTAGCAGAACGCTATCGGTTCCTTCGCCCAGGATGCCACGCTGCGGTAATCTCCGAACTGTGCCAGCATATCCTTTGTCGCTGCTTCGTCCATCGATGGATCAAGGCCACACAGCTTTGCGGCGCGGGCAACCATCGCGGCAGCCTCCTGCCGGGTGATGGTGCCGTCCGGATTAAACTTGCCGCTGCCAACGCCGTTGACAATGCCGCTGCTGTTGGCTGTGCCGATGTAACCGGCGTACCATTTGGAGCTGGGAACGTCCGTAAAGGCTTTCGTGTCCTTTGCCGCCAGACCGAGGGCGCGTGTGACGATAGCGGCAAATTCCGCGCGGGTCATGGTCTTATTCGGGGCAAACGTGCCCTTGCCCATGCAATTGATGATGCCGCGCGAGGCAAGTTCTTCGATAGCAGCTTTGTTTGCGTGATTCTTGATGTCCGAGAACGTTGTACCGGGGGCGGTCACACCGGGGACACTCACAGAAGCGTCTACATTGCCCTTGCTGACGCTCGTGGCGGGTTTTGAGGTGTTCTTCGCCGCGTCGCTCATGCGGTACAGACTGTTTTGACCGTTTGCTGCGCGGTCAATAGCAACGAGGGCATAGAACCCCTGTTCCGAGGACATTTGATTGTTGCCGTCCGAACCGTCGAGGACGTGATAGAAGCCGCCGTTAGACTGCCGGAACGAGAGAAGATTTTCCGTCAGCGTGTGACCGCTTTTCACAAAGCGGCTGTCGTCCAGAGAAACCCCCAGCTCACAGAGCGCGACCACGACCTGCGCGACGGATTCGACGTTGGTCGTGCCCCACGATGCGTAGCCGCCCTTGCTGTCCTGCGCTTTGGAAAGGTAGGTCAGAGCCTTGTCTGTCGCGGTTTTGACCGCTTTCTGATCCTGATATTTTGCAAGTGCCTGCAATGCCATTGCGGAAATGTCTACGTCGGAATCTCCGGTGCCGGTCAGACTCCAGCCGCCGTCTTTCATCTGGCTATTCAGAATTTCATCGATGTAGAGTTGCCGGGTTGCCTGCGTTTTTGCGGCGGGATTTTGGGGAATCTCGTAATTGCCGGAATCCAGCGCGATCAATGCCCAAATGGGGCCGTTCAGACCCTGCCAGATGGTCTTTTCAAAATCGCCCAGCGGCATTAAAAGGTTGTAGCCCGCGACCTTGGACGGATCGCGTCCAATGGCGGTCAGCGCGAGGATGACGCGGGAATACTCGGTGTATTTTCTTTCATGCAGCACGCCGGAGCAGTTTTTGACGTACTTCTCGACGCGCGCATAGTAATCTTCATAGTAATTTGTGGGAACAGTGTAACCAGAACGGGCAAGACCGATAATTGCCCATTCGCCGCCAATGGAACCGACCTCCGGGGATTTGACTTCGGACACCATATAAGCGGCGCTGCCTTGTACTTCATTCTGGACGCCGGACGCCGCCAACGCTGGAACGGTCAGCGTCAAAAAGGATTGCAAGGGTCAGAATCCAAGCAGAAATTCGTTTGATTCTTCTCATTTGTATTTCCCCCCTATAAATGCGGCAATCAGGGCTGCCCCCAAAGGGGGCAGTCCTGTGCTGCAAGGTGTTATTTTGTGGTCGCTACATTTTCCACGAACCGGTGGAGGATCGCGGCGACCTGTGCGCGGGTGGCGTTGCCGGTCGGCATGAGCTTACCAGCATTTCCGTTAATCAGCTTTTCGGCAACCGACCACTGCATCGGCGTGACCGCGTAGCCGGAGACAGTTGCATAGTCCGTAAAGCCATTCAAGCTGGAGCTTGCGGCGGTATTGTACTTCTTGTACTGCGCGTAGCGGTACAGAATTGCCGCCATCTGCTCACGGGTGACGTTTGCGTTCGGGCTGAATGTCGTGGTGCTGGTGCCGTTGACAATGTTGTTATCAGCCGCCCACGTCACAGCGTCCTCATAGTAGCTGTTATACTGCACATCCGAGAAACCGCTGCGGCCATAAACCGCAGGTTCACCCTCCAAGCGGTACAGAACCGTGACGAGCATCGCGCGGGTCATGGCTGCGTTCGGGGAGAACGTCGTATCGCTGGTGCCTGCGAACAGACCGTTTTCATACGCGAATGCAACATCCTCGTAGAACCAGTCGCTTTCACGCACGTCCGTGAACGGAAGTTTACCATTGGTGAACTCAACTTCGATTCTGGTCGATACCGTGAGCTTGTCAATGGTATAGGTCTTGACCGCACCGACAGACTTTCCGTTGACCTTGACGTCCTTGACCTTATAGCCGGTGTCCGGTTTGAAAGTGAAAGTGACAGACTTGCCGATGTGCTGGAATGTCAGCTTCGGTTCGACCATGCCGTTCTTGCCAACCTTCAAAATCTTACCCAGCAGCTCATTGACATACTGTTCGGGGCTGATGTCCGCAGCGCGGAGCCAGCCATTGTAGTAGGTGCCATTCCCCAACGACGGGTATTTTGGATCGTTGAACCAGTCTGCGACCTCATGCGAGTAGTCGTTGACATAGTGCCAGACAACCACGTCATTGTCGTTCAGTGTCCAGTTCTTGAGACCCTGATTCGGATGGCTGCCGTTGACCGTGTACATCCAGCCAGAGCGCTTGCCATTCGTGAACTCACTCAGAGCATAACCGCCAAGGCAGGACGGAGCATAGATGGTGCTGACATAGTTGCTTTCCGCACCGATGTACCGCAAGCCTGCATCGCTCATGGCCTCGGTAAAGAGGTCATAAACCGTAGCGTTCTCCGCTAGCGCATACGTTGTGGTGGGAACCCATGTGACGTATTCGGGCAGATAGCTGTCATTTGTCAGGTCAACGTCCTGCGTGGCTTCCAGTGCACCGATGAGACGGAACGTAACTTCAATATCACCCGGCTTCACAGCATCAAGATCAAGAATGGCTTTGTTGTAAATATCCATGACGCGCTCACAGGATTCCGCAGCGTTCATATCCGTCTGTGCCTGCTGGAGAATGCTTGCGAGTTTCTTCTTTGCGGCGGTACCGTACTTCTTGGTTTTGTCGTTCAGAAGATCGTCATAGTGTGCTTTCAATGCCTTGTACTGATCTGTCTGCTTCTGCTTCAGAATTGCCTTGTACGAAGTTTCGGCAGCGGTCAGGGTATTGTAGTTTTCTACCTTTGCCTTGTCAGCAGCAGAGAGCTTGTTGTAGGCATTGCGCGCTTCGGCAATGGCGTTGTAGCTGCCTTCACCGACCGGACCGATGGCTGCGATCAAATTGATAACGGCCTGTGCGTCCGCGTTCTCACGCTTTGTCACGTCGGACATATCGTACAGACGCTTGCTTCCGTTTACATGGCGGTCATACGCAACGAGCGTGTAGGCCGCCTGCTCGGATGCCATCTGATTGACCGTGCTGTTCGGCTGCTTGTCGTGCAGGAAGCCCTTGGAGTTGGGGTCCGCATAGCTCAGGAAGTTGGACAAAACGCTGATGCCGTTATGCTGGAATCTGCTGTCTATCTTTGCGTCGATGTTCAGTGCGGACAGCGCGACAATGACCTGTGCGGCGGATTCAGAGCTGCCATAATCGCCAGTTTTCTGGTATTCAGCAGACAGCCATTTCACCGCCTTATCTACCGCATCTTTGACGTTGGCATTTGTGCTGCAATACGGAGCCAATGCCTGTACGACCATTGCCGTCATATCAACGTTGGAGCCGGGGAAATCTGCATCGATGCCCCAAGAGCCATCGCTGATCTGCGCGTCAAGCAAGCTATTGATCCACGCATTACGCACGGTGGTGCCGGTCGCATTGTCGTAATAGTTGCCGGAATCCAGTGCAATCAGTGCAAAGGCCGTGCCGTTGTTGCCCTGTTCGGAAACACGGTAGGTGCTGCCGTTCTTCTCAAACAGCGGTTCAACGAGGTTGTAGACCGTACCATTGGAGCCGGTGAACTTCGTCGCGTCCTCACCGAGCGAGGTCAGCGCCAGAATGACGCGGGAATACTCGGTGTGCTTGGTCTGCGTATTGGTGGTATCGAGTCTGCCATTCATCGAAGCGACCGTCTTTGCCATGTTGGACAGGTACTTGTCGTACCAGACCGACGCGCTGACGTTGCCTCTGGCTTCAGCCAGAACCGCCCACTCGCCATAGGTCGAGCCGAGAGACGGATTGTACGTCTCCGATTTGACGTATTCGAGCACATTGTTGAGGTATTCCTCATAGATCGCGGTCTTGCCGAGGTTTTCAAGCGCTTCTTCCGCGTCGGTCAGTTTGGAATAATTTTTGACCAGCTTTTTCTGCGCTTCGGTCAGGTTGTTGTATGCGGCGCGCGCAGCTTTCGATTGCTGCACGATCCTGTGCGGTCCAGCGTCCTTTGCGGGGAGTGCTGCGATCAGGCCATACACATAACCGACTTCAAGCGTAGAGACGGTGGAAACCGCGCTGGTCAGCTTATCGACTTCGCGTTGCGTCAGATAGCCTTTCTGATCGTCTGTCAACTTGTTATAGGCTTCTTCTGCGGAGCGGATCGTGCCAATGTCATCGACGGTCGGCGTTGCAGGCAGGGCGGCAATCGCGTCAGAGACAATCTTCGCCGCCTCCATGTCCGTAATGACCTCGTTGCATTTCTTCAGCTTGTCCTTCAGCGCAACAGAAATATCCGTTTTCTGTGCATCGGTCAGTAAATCGAACTGCGCTTTTTGCCGTGCGCACATCTGCTGCGCTTTCCAGTGTGATCTTGCCCGGAGACGGGAGATTGGTGATGAGCTTCCTTACGTCCGAGACACTGCCTTTTGCACGACGGTGATGGTATAGCGGGTTGTCGTGTAGTTGGATGCCTTGTTCATGGTGGGCCAGCTCTTGTCACCAACGCCGACATAGATCACGTCGCCAGACGAAACAGCCATAATGTCGCCGTTTGCGTAGTAGGCGTTGTCGCTGCCGTAGGTGTTCAGATAAGCTCTGGTCTGGAAATTCTTATTTGCGGCGGAATAGTTGATGCGCGTGCCGACCTGCTCACTGGGAATGACCAGAAGATAGTCGGTCGTCGCTTTCGCATACGCCGGGGTCAGCTCGCCGCTGCTGAAGGTCAGACTGGACAGCGTGGTTTCATTGTTCGTCCACGAACCGCCGATGTCCTCACCAAGATTCGTGGTGAACATGACGCGGATCACATCGCCGGATCTCAGACCGCCGTTTTTGACTGTGAAGCCGGCGAAAGTCTGATTGACGAACCAATCGTTCAGCGTACCCATCCAGCCGGACCCCTTGCTGCCCTCCTTTTCAGACAGAGACTTCCCTTCTTTATGGATGGAAGCAATGTAGGTGGTCTTGTAGGAATCAGCCGTCAGGTCGTCTTTGGTTTCGTACTCGTTCCACGAATAACCGCCAATTTCCAGTGCCTTGAGGATCACGGTCATCATGCTGTCATTCGTGCCAAGCTCGTATTCGCCGGAGACGATGGTGTCATTGAACGAAGCTGCGCTGTACGTCGTGTTCTCCACGCTGACGGTCACGGTGCCGACGGTTGTGCCGGAGTTGTACTTGATGTCGCCGGTTGTAATGCTCTTTCCGGCTTCCGGCACGGCCTTGATTGCTGAGACGGCCTTATCGCGGGCGTCCTTGATCGCAGCTTCCGTGGTTGCTGCGTTGATCGCGTCCTTGCCGGATTTCAGCGCATCTTCCAGCTTGGCAATGCCAGCTTCATCATACTTGCTCTTGTCGCAGGCATTGAACGCGGATTCGACGACCGCGATAGCCGCATTTTTCAGCTTGGTAATCGCTTCTTCATCGAGCGTTTCAAACATCTTCTGGTATTCCGTTTTGGAAACCATCTTGATGGAGGAAGTCACGATACTGCCGTCCGCAGCGTTTTTCGGAATCTGGTAAGAGATCAGGTAGTATCCGGGCCAATCGACTCCGTGAACGCTTGTCAGCGTTTGCGGTTCAGAACGCATCCATGTTTTACCGCTGTCAATCGACCAGACAGGCCAGTACAGCTCGTCTGTTGTGTCCAGATAATAGCGAATGAATACATAATCGCCAGCCAAGGCGGTTTCCGGCAAGTTGCCAGAGAACCTCCACCAGTTGCCAGACATTGAGGGCAGACTGCCGTCAGGATTCGGGGTCTGTTTCCATTTCAGGTTTTCGTAACCGAATTGTGCCGCGCCCATATTGGCATCTGTGATTTTCGGGAATTTGCTTTCATCCGCATCAAGGGCCAGATTCACGACAGCAACAGCCGGAAGCTCCTCAGTTTTGATTGCAGCCAGTTCTTCCAGCGTTGCTTTTTCGTTCGTAGTCAGCAACGATTTCTGATACGAGTTCAAGCCAGCGTAATCAGTCTGGATTTCTTCAACCAAATCTTTATTGCCCGCAGTCAGCGTACTTAAATCGTCCGCGAGATAGGACAGCTTCTTGCGGAGCGCAGCAATGATAGCCGCATGGTCAAGCGCGTTTGCACCTGCCGTCTGCAATGCTGCATAGTCTGCATCAAACGAATCCATCAGCTCTTTGAACGTTGTTGCGGAGGTCTGGTTGGATTTCAGCGCGTTATATGCGGATGTAAATGTCCGATAGTCCGCAGTTGTGAAATCATAGTCATGGAAACGCTCATAATACGCTTTGGCCGCTGCGAGATTTTCGCTGCGGTATTTGGTAATCAGCGCATTGATGTCTGCTGCTTTGGTGACATGGACGATGGCGTAATCACCCGCATACAGGGAGTAATACTCGCCAATCGTGACCTCGCCGTACACAGACTTATACGTCATATCGTCCGGCGTCACATTGAACATGGCAATGGTGTAATAGCCGGGTTCTCTGAAAATGTATTCCAGATTGCCGCTGGCATCCGTTGTTGCCGTTGTTTTGTGCGTCGGCTGCGACAGCGTTTCCGTCTCCGACGGGTCGCTGACAAAGAGCGTGCTGTTCTCTGCGCTCTTGCTGCCGGATGCGCCTGCGTATGCGCCGGTTACAGTTGCGGAAAATGCCGCTTCATCGCCAACCTTCACGGTTCCCGACGGAGCTGTCGCACGAATCATAGCATAGCTATTCTCGTAGTAACCGAAACCAGGAGATGCAGGAAGAATCGAGACTTTGGAAGAATCGTAGCCAGACGAATCCTCGCTGTTGAACATCTGAAGCGGGATGCGCACCAGACGAACAGCATCGCCGTCATGGAGCTGAACGTTATTCCAACGTGCTTTTGACCCCCAGCGGTAATCTCCGTAATGGCTGCCGTTGATGTAGAGCGCGAATACCGGGTTTTCATCGCCGTTATTGCTCGTCCCCAAGCCGGGGAGCGTCGTGTCATTGTGCCTATCAACAGTGATTTCTGCCGCATCAAATGCTGCGCCGAGTGTGGCGTTTCCGGTTGCCAAGCCAGGACTGGTGTTGACATACAGATCGGTGCAGCTCCCTCGGAATCCTTCATACAGTGCCGAGAAATTGTTGATGTAGGTAAAGGAAACAGTGACATCCTCGGTGCTGGCAAGCTGCTTGCGGGCATCCTTCAGCGCGTCGATGTGTGCCGGGTAATGCGTCCACTGACCGCTTTCATTGTAGGCGTAGTAGCCGTTGAACGCTTTCAGCATGGCGTAATCTTCCGTTGTGCCGCGGACGATACGGTACTCCATATCGGCCTTGAGCACATTGTAGGCGCTGACATACGCCGCCCACGTCTCCGCGCTGTAATCGCTTTCGTTCAGCTTGGCCGGGTCATACTGCTCGATCAGGGCTTCGGCTTCTGCCTTACGGCTTTGATAGTTTTCGTAGGCAGTGTTGTAAAGATCAGCGTTGACCAGCTTGTGCGCGTCTGCGGCCTCCGCTGCGGCATTTACTGCATCCTGCTTGTCTGCTGCTGTGTTGACACCCTCAACGGGGTTGCCATCATCATCGTACAAGCTGTCCAGCAATGTCTGACCATCAGCCTTGGCCTGCTCATAGGCATCCCATGTGATAGCGGTACAGTTGTCTGCACTGACTGGTGTACCGGTCGTATCGCTCAACTCGCCCTGTTGCCAGCGCCACTCAGAATGAATTGCCTCATATAAGAATGTAGCATTGACATTTTCAAGCGAGATCAAATTTGCTGTTGCTCCCGGAAGTGCGGCGTTCAGCGCAACCAGAGCAGCATTGACCTCATCTTGTGTGGCATTTTCATTTTGATAGACCGTGTTTGCCACATCTACAATGTCTTTAAGTTCTTGCCAAAATCCCTTTGCGCTTGATATTCTGCCGTTCCAGCGATCATTTTCTGTATAATAACCACTTGTAGGCAACGCCGAGTCAATAGCTTCTTTAAGAGTTTTTATTTACTTCTTTGGGGGGTAGCAATTTGTATAAATATCATTTCCTCAGCGTCCGTACTCCAAAAACACTGGGCAATGATTCCTTTTACATTGCTAGTTGATATTACTTCTGCAAGAGAAACATCCATATCATCTTTTCTGTATGTAGGGATGTTATTTCCAAAAGTTATAAAGTTATTTGTTTCCGTTGAAGTAAAGTCGCTGTTTTTAAATAAGCAGTCTCATCTTGAAGTGCTACAGATATCTGACTTTCATCCATGATTTTACCATTACTATTTATAATATAAGGGTAATTAGGCTGAGTTCCATCTGTTTTCTTAAAAGAGATGCTTGTGATTTGGGAATTTTCGGGCAGAGATGCAAGCCATATCTTTCCGGTCGTATATGTATAACCTTTTTTCTTGCTTCCTGTTCTGCCTTGATATGTGCCAATCTGCGTTAGTAACGCATCTTGACTTTCACCATTATTTTTATAAGAAACTGAGGCAGTTATTGTTGTTTCCAGATATGTGTCCGTTGCAGCAAACACACTAACCGGAATGAGAGATAGTACAATTACTATTGAAAGGAAAACGGACAGGATTTTTTCATATATCTCCAAAAAGAAAGGGGCGAAGCCTTATGGCTTCGCCCCTGACTCAATTAGAACTTAATAACTGCAATATAAGGTGCTGCAACACCATCTTGTACGATTACACGCACATAATTTACAGAACTTGTTTTTGTATATGTTCCCACGGAGGAGCTATTGATATATACATTTGCGGTACTCGCTGCGCTTGCGGAAATCGTTGCCTCGCTGCGACCCATTTGGCTTGCATCATAGAACACGACGCCATAATCATCCTCGTTCACCGTAACACGCTGTGCATTAACAAGATTCGCAATTTCGGTGCCGTTGATTGTCAGGGATGTGGGTTCATCGGTGTAACCAACATCCGCAGTTGCCTTATTGTATGTTGTAAAAATACCGGTAATTTCAGCCGAGGTCTCGCCAAATCTGCCAAAATCCAGAACTGCGCTGTAAACACGCACATAATGGAACGTCTTTCCGGTTACATCGACAGGCAGACCGGTCGAAATGTCAACCGCCCACTCCAGATCAAAGCCGTCGCCGCCGGTCTTATCGGAAGTGTACGGCGTGTAGGGATTGACCGCGTCGCCGTACTGGTCGGGGCTGCCGTTCGGGGTAACGTCTGCATAGCCGAACGCATAGTCAGACGTCGTGTCCGAATCCGCAATCGCTGTAATACCAGCAAAGGTCAGCGTGTCGCCGCTGAGATTCACGGAGACACCGCTTGCGCAATGTGCGCCGCCAGTTGGATTGCCGTCAAAAGCAGTAAAGTTCGTAAGCAGCGGGAACCATGCTGCCGGGCAGACTTCCACCGCGTTCAAGCTGCCGAGTTTAGCAGACACTCTACTGGAACCTTTTGTGTAAATAACACTGGTGTTACGCAGAGTGCCAGAGTAGGCTTTGGAGAAGCCGCTGGACGGCGCGTTGTAAGTGAAATTGCCATCATAGTAGTTGGAGCCAGCCAGCTCGTACCACGTTGTGCCATCCTCGGAAACCTGCACAGCACCGGCCTCCGGGTTGCCGTTGAACGCATTGCCGTAGATCACGAAGTCAACACCGTAGGGGTTCTTTTCATCATTTGTGATGCCGTTTTCAAACTTGAACTCAATGAAGCCGCCGAACGCGCCCAGCGAGACACCGGTGGTTTCCGGCGCAGTCTTGCCTACAAACTTCGTGCCAAGATAACCCCAGCCGGAGTTATTGGCGAACTGGCCAAGGGGCAGATAGCTCACAACCGAGGTCGGTGCGCTGCCGGCCAGGGTGTGGGACTTGGTGCCGCAGGAAATGGTGTAGGTTACGCCCTTTGCGACCGCAACAATGGAAAGTGTGTTTTTTCTTCAGAAGTTGTGATCGTGTAGCCATAGTTCGTGCCGTTCTGCAACGATGCGCTCTGCGCAGTGCCGTTCACGGTAACAGAGGTCGGGTTCTCAACCCACAGCGTGAACTCGCCGGGAATCTTGTTGGAACCATAGCGGCCAGCCACAGTGCCAGTATTGCCATTCCATGCGATGAACACAGGATCGCCGGTGGAAATGCTGACGGGTTTCGAGGTGTAGAAATGGAACGCATAGGTGTCAAATGTGCTGAACGCACCTCTGACATCATTGTGAACGTAGGCCGTCACAAGTGCTGCGCCGTCGGTCATCGTTGCAGTGTAGGTGTTGGATGCCGCAGCATAAATGTAATTGATGCCCTGAGGCGGATTCGGTACATTGGCACCGAGCTTCGAGATAACGAAATTGCTCGACACACCGGCAGCCGGGGTGAATGCCACGGTCAACTCCGTGCCGTTTGCGGTCTCTGCCGGAACAGCCAGATAATAGTCATAGATCGTTCCGTGTGTGTCTGTGCTCGTTGCATACTCGACGCCTTCATAGTTTACGCCGGTTGCAGTAATGGTAGAAATGTTGCTGCCGTGTCCACTCAGGGACTCGGTCGTTGCAGCCGACGCGCTGATCGTGAACAGCGATACGGCCATTGCCAGCACAAGGATCAGTGCCAGCGCGCGGGAGATGAAAATCTTTTTCATGCTTGACTTCCTTTCTGTCCGCATAAATTCGTTCCTCGCGGTTGAGCCGATGCAGCCGAGGAACAGCTCTGCATCAGCGTTGGGTCTTTTTTTATGTCACAGCAAAAGCTGCTGTAAACAACAAATTCCTGCTTCACACCACAGATACACTACCGCTTCCTGCGCTCCCGCCCGCCGCGACGTAGACCGCGTTTTCTGCCCGTTGGTGCGCTCGTTTCTCCGCGTCGCTTCACCGGGGCAATATGCTCTCATGCTGTGGCTATTCAGTTGTCGATGCGATTCATCATTTCGAGACGGGCGAAGGCCCGGTAGATTTGTTTTGAGATCCCCCGGTTCCGCGTTCCCAATTCGGAACCGGGGATTTCTGCGCGTCAGGGGATGACGCGCTGGCAGCTTGATCTCAGGGGGATGAGATCAGGTCTATCTGCAAATCCGTTCCCAAACAGATTGCAGCCAGTTTATTGTGGAGAGACCTTTTCTTCGGGCAACTGATGCAGGCTGCGGTTTTCTGCCATCTTTTGCATCCGCTGCTCATAGAGCAGCTTCTTGACGCGCCGCTTTTCATCGCGCTCCTGCCGATATATGGCCTCCTGCCGCTTGCGTTCCTCGTCATGCCGCAGGCGGCGTTCCGCAGGCGGTAAACCAGCAAGCGCCGCGTTGGTGCGCTGGCGAATCAACTGCTCCATCCATTGCTGACCGTTGAAACGTTTCGGCTTTCCGCTGCTCATTCTGCCGCACCTCCGCCCTCGGCAGTCGCGGCCTGCTCTGCTTTGCGCTCAAGCCGCTTGGCCTTGCGCTCGGCTTTCTTGTCTGCCTTGCGCTTGTCGCGCTGGAATTGCAGCTCGTCCTTATATCGTTTTGTATTTTCAAGCGGCATAGGAAAGTATTCCATGCTGCTTTTCCAAGTGCCAATGTCCCGAACCGCACGTTTCCACGAACCAAAGCGCAGATCGATATAAGAGCCTCCCGCGACTTCGGTTCTGGTCGGTGTATGCCCCAGCTTTTCTGTGCAGCGCTGAAGATACTGCTGAAGCTGTTCCAAACTGTCATTCTGGTGGTCAAGCGCAAACTGAATATCTTCCTGGGCGAGGGCAGATACGGTCTTTGCTGCTAGTTCCTGCTCGACCAACTCCGCAAGATGGAGGTCGCGTTTTCTCTGATTCATTCGCCCGCCCTCCATACCATGGTGCGCGGGCGCGTCTGCGCCGCAAGCTCGGCATCCACAATGCGAGCCTGCTCTTTATATAAATCCTGTACGATTTTTCGTTTGCTTACCTTGAGTGGCGTAAACGCATCGTTTTTGTTGCCAGAATAGATGGTGTTCAGCGCATTTTCCCAGCCGTCAAAGCGCATGGCAATGTATTCGCTGCCAACCACTTCGCATTTGCGCGGCAGATGCCCAATGTCCACCATGCAATCACGCAGGTAATTGGTGAGCTGCTCCAGCGTGTCGTTTGATGCTCTAAGGCAAACTGGATGTGCTTGTGAGAGAGAGTCCGTTCGATGTGTGCGTAAATCAGTCTTTCGCGCCTGGCTACTGCCCGTGTATCGACGTAGGCCATGGGAACATACCTCCTTTTTTGCAATTCGCGGGGCAATCCCGCAAAATCCCCAATAGATGAAAAAAAGCACCAATTCTCAAAGAGAAATTGGTGTTTCGTGTCCGCAGGCCATCAAATACTTCCGTTCTCAGGCAGCGCGGATTCATCCTGCCTATCGCAGCAGAGCGCTGCAACAGACTTGAAGATAGCAAAGTATTCTGACTTGCAATCTGAATAGAAAATTCCCATTCGCGGATCACGTCTGTCTTCTCACAGGGGTTTCCTGCAATGACGGCCTTTTAGCCCAGCGGTTTCCCGCCTCGACGTTTTCCTCATGCTCACAGCTCCGGGTAGAGAAGGTACATTCCGGTTTCGCCGCCACCCTGCCGGAAACACCGGCCGACAGTCCAACGGCTACACATCTTCGGATGCAATATGAAGTTGTAAAAGCAGATTTTGTATGTGCTGAGGGAAATATGGGATACTATCTGCACACACAAATCCTGATGGTACTGAATTTCGTAAATCTCTGTAAATTTACGAAGTCACAAAAAACGCAAAAATATCTTTATTTCTGACTTCATTATACAGCAGAGCGGAGAAAAGTCAATGCGCTTGGGCGGCAAAATGTTGTAAATTTGCACTCTCTTTGCGATTATCGATCTGCAACAAATGGTGCGGTTTCTTTCCATTCAGGTGTCAGCGCCTTTTCCGCTCCTATTCGCAGTCAGAAATACCGTCAGGTGGAAGGAGGAAGTTCTTTGGCAAAAACCGGTGAGAACATTTACAAACGAAAAGACGGACGTTGGGAAGGCCGATTTATCAGTGCAAGGAAACCGGACGGAAAAGCAAAATATGCTTCTGTCTATGCCAGAACCTATACCGAGGTCAAGGCAAAGCTGGAAGAACGTAAACGAACTTTTTGTAAAGCGTCCGGTGGGAAGCTGCCGCCTGACGGTAAAAGAGCTTTTTGCATGGTATCTGGCGCAGGTCGATGTGAAACCGTCCACCCGCGCCAGGTATTCGTTTCTGATCGAGAAGCACATTCTTCCGTTTATGGGGATGCTCCCGGTTACGGCACTGACGGCAAAGTGCTTGACGGATTTTCTGAATCAAAGCAAAAAACCGGTCGCCTGTCCGGCGGCAGCTTATCGGCAAAAAGTGTCCGGGATATTGGTGTTCTGCTCAAGAGTGCGCTTCGATTTGCTGCCAGAGAGTTTCAATTTTATTGTGATGCCTTAAATGTTCCGTTGCCAGCGGCAAAAAAGCCGCGCATCGAACCATTTTCTGCGTGGGAGCTTGCACAGATCGGAAAAGCTCTTTTACCGTCAGCCAATCACAAGAACGCAGGGATTCTTCTTTCGGCAAACGGAGGACTGCGGCTTGGCGAGGTCTGTGCGCTCCGCGTTTCGGACATTGACTTCCAGAACGGCACGGTTCGGATCGAACGTGCGGCACAGCGTATCCGGCAAAGTGGAAACACGCGCCTGATCGTGCAGACACCGAAAAGCGAATCTTCTGTACGCATTGTTCCGCTGCCGGAAGATATGATAATCTTCCTGAAAAAAGCCGTTTCCGGTCTGCCGGAGAACGCCTATCTGCTGACCGGCCGCTCGGACAAACCAATGGAACCGCGAAACTATCAGTATTATTTTGAATCCGTTCTGCGCCGCTGTGGTTTGAAAAAGCGCTGCTATCACACGCTCCGGCACAGCTACGCAACGAGGTGTATTGAAATTGGCATTGATATAAAAAAAAGCGTCAGCGAAATGCTTGGCCATGCAGATATAACAACAACCTTGTGGCTGTATGTCCATCCATCGATTGACAGCAAAAACAGGCTGTTCAGAAGATCAGCTTTTTGGGCGTGGCTTAAAAAGCTATTCGCCGTCAAAATTTTGGTCCGGTAGAACCAGCAAAAGGCTGATGATTGCAGGGAGATTTTAACGTGCCATCGTAAATTTACAGAGATTTACGAAGTTTTTCTATCGCTATTATAGTGAAAACCTGCGAATCAGCATATCAAACTTCTATGTTAGCGTATTCCGTTTTCAGCGTGTCCGGATGAATGAGCAGCATTGGCCGTTTCCATTCCTGCGCGTACTGGATTGCCCGGTCTGCGGCATTGCCTCTGGCAGACAACGGATCATAAACCGCCAACACCATATCGGCCTGCCGGATGATCGTGCGATAGGCTTCGAGCTGCGCGTCCGGCTGCGGATGCAGACTGACCGCGCTCAGGTGCGTGCATTTGGTCAGCATATCAAAATACCGCTCCCGAAGCTGCGGCGTCCATTTGGTTGCCTGTTCTTCGTGCGGCGTGACGCAGAACAGCAGCAGCTTCGGATCGTTGTCACGCAGAACGTTGATGATCTCCGCTGCGTACAAGCCTACGCCGTAGTCACAGCCGACATAGAACTGCGTTACACCCTGTTGACGCAGCACCATGATCTGCTGCGCCAGCTCCAGCTTCATCGCGCGACATTCGTCCGCTTCTTCATCAAAGCCCCATGCAAACCGCATGGGATTGTGTCCAAGGATCGCGCAGCTTTTGGGCGTAGCCATTCCAACACCTGCTTTCTGTCTCTCTGTAAACTGTGTGCAAATATGTTCGTATGCGTTAATTCGCTTTTGATTATTATAGTATTGCTCACAGATTAAATCAATACAATACCATTTCAGACAGAAAGTTTTTATGGAAGCTCGTATAATTTGCTTATACGCAGGAGGTGTCAGTGTATGGGCAAAGATATTTCATTCAAGAATCACGACCGATTTATTCATCTTGGCATTGCCATCGCTGCGCTCCGCAAAATGCGTGGGATGTCACAGGAACAGTTGGCTGAAAAAGCGGGGATCAGCCGATCGCTTATCAGTGCTATTGAAGCGCCGGGATTGGCAAAGAGCTTTTCGCTGGATGTGTTTTTCAACCTTGCTGACGCGCTGGACATTGACCCCGCTGACCTGATCGACGCTTCGGTTTTTCCGGATCGAGTTTTCAAACAAAAATAATGCGTCTCACGGTGAGACGCATTTCTTCAGGATTCTACATTATAATATGTATCAAAAAGCCGGACTGGAGAATCGCCCCAGTCCGGTCTTTTGTCGAATTGCGTCTCACCGTGAGACGTATTTCAGTCTGAAAAGTAATCCGGTCTGGCTACGGTCGTAAAACCAGCCGAGCCGGTAATGACAACGCCATTTGCGCCGCCGCTGCAATGGACGATCAGGAGATTGCCGTCTGCGTCCTTGCCGCCGACAATGCCGACGTGGGAATCGTCTGGATAGAATACAAGATCGCCCGGCTGCGCGTCGCTCCATGAAATGTTCGTGCAATAGCTGTGCTGTGTGGCAGCTCCGCCGCCGCGTCCGGGGTAGTAGCTGCCATTCGTCGCGTTGTAGAACGTCCAATCGACGAAACCGCTGCAATCCAGTCCGAACGGGCGCACCGTGCCGGTGGAGCCGCTGCCTGCGGCTGTGACCTCCATTGGAACGCCCCAGCGGTCATCCCAGCCCAGGGACAAAGATTTTCCGCCCCAAAAGTACGACACTCGCCCGACAAGCTGCACCGCCGTTTCTACGACGGCCTTTCGTGCCGGGTCAAGATCGTCCGGGAGATGTTCAAGCAGTGCAATCGCATCCTCCTGCGAAATGGTCAGCGAACCCATCGGGATATTCAAGCTGCCGAGATTTTCGAGCAGAATATCCAGCGCGTCGTTCTGATATTTTGTAAAAGCGTATATCAGGCGCATTTGCTCGGCGGTTTTAGCTGTGATCGTGATGGTCAGCGCAATTCCTGTGTGGCTGTCGTCCACATCGCCGGTCGAATCGCTGTCTGGAACGTCAACGTCCTGCATTTCCGTCGTGATCTCGCACATATCCCAAAAGACTTGCCGCAGCAGCTCCACACGTTCTTCGTCAAGCGTGAAAACGTCCATGCCGTCCTCCGCGCCTGCCGTTTTGGACGCAAACACAGCTACGACCTCGCGCCAATCCGGGGCCTGTCCGATAATCTGGACGGACACAAAATCACCGTTTTGCAGGCGCTCCAGCTCTGCGTGGTATTCACCCTGAATTTCTGCAATGGCGGTTGCCAGCGGAACGGTATCTTCGCTTTCCTGTTCGTCAGCAAAGAGAATCCCCAACGGAGAAGCCAAAAACGCCCCCGCAACAATGACGATGGAAAACACGACAAAAAGCGCCGTGCCGCCGCCCAAACTGGCGAGGGCGCTTATCAGCTCCTTGACCGCCTTTGCCGCGGCTTCGACCAGCTTTTTTTTTCGCGGCTGCGGCGGCTGCTCTGGCAGCACGCTTATTGCTCTTTTGGAGCATTTTCCGCTGTGCGTCCTGTGTAGCTGATTTCCGTGCCCGCTTTGCAGCGGTTTTTGATGCAGGTGTTTTTGGCTTCACCTTTGGCGTGCTGATTTGTTCCGTATCCATTGTCCGAATGGAAACGCCGCGCCGGGGTCTTTCCCGCGGTGCAGCGCTTGGCTTCGGCTTTTCACGGATGGCGGGGGCTGTTCCATTGGTGGAGCTTGTGCCGGTGCTGACGGCTGGACGGATGGAGCCGGTTTACCGCTGCCAGCCGTGAGCGGCTGACGCTCTGGCGTAATTGCGGGTGCTTCCGAAACAGGCGGCTGCGGCAGAATAGGGGCAGCCGGTTCGGATGGATAGATGGATTCGATAGATGGATTTTGGGAGAGCTGCGCTTGTTTTTCTACAAAGGCTTGCCGCGCCTGCGCCTGCGGTACGGGCGGTAAATCGTGCGCTTGTGTGACCGCTGGCCGTTCACGAATCGTCTGCCCCTTGCTGCGCGTGATCGGCAGCGCTTCTTTGCGTGGTGTCCACGCGCCAGGCTGCTTGATATGCTGAACGTTCGACGCATTTTTCTGGTGTCGGTTCGGGATGCGGTTCACCGCGCAGCTCTGTAAACGTTGGCTTTTCGCGGATCGGTGGCGATGCGTTCTGCGGCATATCATCCGTAAGCCGGATTTCCGGCTGTCCTATATGAAGATGATCCCGCGCAGACGTTTTTTCTGCGCGGGATTTCTTTGCACGTTGGACATAGGCACGGCGGCCTTGCTCTTGTGGTTGAAATTCTGGCTTGTGCTGCCGCTGCGTCAATTCTGGCCGTATGCGTACATCCTCCATGCGTTGGCGCGGCTGTTTTTCAATCGGCGTGGTGTCGGGAATTGTCGAGCGTTCCGGCGCTTTTGTTGTGGTGGACGCCTTTGCGGTTTGCTGGACATAGGCACGTCTGGCCTGCTCCTGCGGCGCTGGCGGCGGTGCGCTCTGTGACCGTTGCGGTTCTGGCCGGGTGCGCACATCGTCCGTGCGCTGACGCGGTGCATTTTCTGCCGATGGCACGGTCACTGTGGTATGCTGCGGCTGCTCCGACGTGATCGGCGGCGCTGGCGTAGCCGTTTTTGCGGTTTGCTGAACATAGGCGCGGCGGGCCTGCTGCTGTGGTGCGGGTATCGATGTGCTCTGCGGCGGCGTTGCATTTGGCCGGGTACGCGGCGCGTCTGTTCGTTCTCGCGGTAATTCCGGCGCATGGCGCGGCTGGTCGGACCGCTCCGGCTGCACGCTCGCAGAAGAATCTTCTGATCTTCTGCGGGTAGAATACTGGATTGCACGACGCGGCAGTTGAACAGCTTCGTGGACAATTTCACGGGCAGCCGTTTCTACCTGCTCTGTTGCAATGCGCTCCGCGCTGTCCGAGCGGTCCAGGCTGCTTCGCGCTGTCGCTCAACTCTTTTACAAATTTCTGCACCATCTGGCGTTGGACGGTGGATGTGACTTGATGTTTTGGCTGCTTGTCCTTTGGCCGGTCGTTTCGTTCTCGAATGTCTGGAATGGTATTCACCTCCGAAATGCGTCTCATGGTGCGACGCATTTAATGTTGAATTTTGAAATTGGCTTTGTAAAGCAGACATTGCAGAAATACGTCTCACCGTGAGACCTATTTCTGCAAAGCTGCCGCAATCCCCTCCATGATATACTCCGCGCAGGGCAGCGCGACAGAATTTCAATCGTGGCATAGCGGCTGGAGCTTCGGATTTCCGCGCCGTCTGCGCCGTACTTTGTCCAGTCTGGCGGCAACCCCATCAAGCGTTCACTTTCCGCTTCGGTCGGATAGCGGATGCAGCCGGCAAGCGGATCGTCCTCATAATAATACGCGAACGCAGCCTGTTCGGACGCTAGAATAGTCGGAAAGACATCTGTCCGCTTTCCAAAGCTCCGGATGAACTGTTGCCGATTTCGGTTTGCGGCGGCTCCGCGCATTTTGAATCCGTAAAGGGTAGGATAACGGGTACTTGCCGCCCTGCTTCAAAAGAAGCGCCTCTATGATCTTCGGCGGCGGGCAGCCCACCCGCGCTGCAAAGCCGAGAATCCGTGTGCATTGACCGGGTGTTAAATAATATTTCTGCGGCACGCTGGCCTGTAAAATCTGCCACAACAAAGACTCTTTCCCGACGGGCCAACCGGGGCTGCGCCCAATACTGCGCGTCCATGACACGCCATGCCAGATCACACCGTCGCCCTCGCACCACTCCGGCATCTGCCCACTGTCCAGAATCAGGCATTGAAACCTCGGCGCCCGCAAAGGATTTGAGTACGGCAAGATAGTCATTTTAAGATTTTGCTGCATAGCTCCAATGACGTTTTCCCAAACAATGATAGCTGGATATAACCCTCCACTGGCATCCCTCATTTCTTCAATAATACGGATTGCCTGATAAAACAGGCTGGATTTTGCGCCAGACAAGCCATCTCGCGGGCCGATGGATGACAAATTTTGACAGGGCGAGCCAAAGGTAATAACGTGGACGGCGGGTATTTTCCCGCCGTCCAGCTTTGTTATATCGCCCAGATGCACCATCGCCGGGAAGTGGCGCTTTGTGATGGAAATAGCGTCCGGCACGATCTCACTCGCCCAGATCGGCGTGATACCGCATTTGCTTGCCGCCAGCGGGAACACGCCGATACCGTCAAACAGACTTCAAGCGTGATCGTCATACTAAATTTTCTCCCGGTGTTGTCGTCATCAATTTATACAGTTCAGTGTCCCTCGGAATGGTATTGACGAATGGCACGATGGATCCGCCCATGCGCAGCAGGCCGTGACCGGCTTCGGCGTTGGTGATGTAACTGAGCTGCGTATCGGAGATATGCAGGAGTTTAGATAGTTCTGCTCGGTCTGTTGCCGCCTGATTGAACAGCAGCAGAAATTCCGAGTTAGCAAACATCAGTCGCGCGGTTTCGGATTTCAAACATTCTTCTACGTTCTGGGATGCCGCCGTCAACGCAGCGCCATATTTGCGAAATCTTTTCCATGCGCGATAAAGAATCTCTCCGGAATACTTGTACTTGAAGTACAAATACACTTCGTCGAGGAACACCCAAGTATATTTGCCGCGCTTGCGGTTTTCCATGACGCGGTTTTGAATGGCTTCGAGTGCAACAACGAGTGCGGTCGGGCGGAGCTGTTCCCCATTTCGTACAAATCCAAAACGACAATGCGATTGTTAATGTCCACGTTCGTCGGATGCGCGAATACGTTCAAGCTGCCCTCCGTGATAAGCTCGGCGGCAAGGGCGATTTCCCGTGCTTCGGGGTCTGGCTGTTGCAGCACCTCCGCGCGCCAGTCGGACAGGAGCGGCATAGGAAGTTCGCCCTTTGCGTGGAAATAGTTCTGATAGACGCTTGCCGTGCATCGGTCGATGATGGATTTCTGAGAACCGGACAGTAAGCCCGCACCCATTTGCTGCTCCAAGATACTGGTTATGAGTTCAGATTTCATCGCAATGGGATTCTCGCCATCTTCATAGCCGTCTTGTAAATCCAACGGATTGATATGATGTTGGCTGTTCGGAGAGATTTCAATGACTTCGCCGCCCAGTGCCCGCGCGATGGGCGCGTATTCGCGTTCCGCGTCGATGATGATAATGTCGTCGTTGGTGGACAGTGCGACGTTGGCAATCGTATTTTTCATCGCTACGGATTTACCGGAACCGGACACGCCGAGATAGAACGCATGAGGTGAAATGAGCCGCTTGCGGTCACAGATCAGAAGATTTTTAGAGATGGCGTTGACCCCATAGTACAAACCGCCGGGGTCTTGAATTTCCTGTGCGCGGAACGGCATGAGAACGGCGCAGCTCTCCGTTGTGAGCGTCCGCAGCGCGTGAATCCGCCGCAGGCCATACGGGAGAACGGTGTTCAAGCCGTCCTCCTGCTGGTAGCGGAGAACAGAGAATCCGCAGAGTTTTTCCTGTGCGATGGATTGCAGCGTTTGCGTGTCCGCGTCAAGCTGCTCCAAGCTGTCCGCGATATGAACGAGCGTTACACAGGCAAACATGAGCCGCTGGTCACGGGCGGTCAGATCTTCCAACAGGTCTTTCGATTCGGTGCGCATTTGCTCCAAGTCATAGGGAACCGTCGCTGTGAAATTGTTCTGCCGGTTCTGCCTTTGCTGCCAGCGTGTAATGTCCGTTTCCACGCCGAGGATTCGGCTTTGCACCTCGCGTACCGCTTCTTCGGTGGGAATCGGAAGAATGTCAATGGACAGCAGCAGGTTTCTGGAGAAGTCAGACAGGTCCTTTATCATTTCGTCGCTGATAAAGCTGGCATAGTCACGCATGAACAGGACGCGCCCAAACTTGCCGCCCATTTCAAAATATCCGGCGCGGAATTGCAGCCCGTCCGGACAAATCAAATCGCGGAAGTCGATGCCGCGTTTGATGTTCGTAGACAGGTCGAACCGGAACGACGCTTCTTCGCCCGGTCTAAAGAAGTCATGCAGGAGCCGCAGACGGTCGGCGCAGGAAATGGCGTAAGCGCCTGAATCCAGCCGCCCAAAGCTGGCGGACAGGTTTGTATCGACACGACGAAAATACGCGCGTGTCTGCTCGATCTTCCGTAAGCCGATAGACAGCGTGATATACTTTTCCTGCACCAAATTATTACTTTCGGCGGCTTTATCCAGAATGATCTGGTTATACTCGCCGCGATAGTAGTCCAAGCCGTCGTTACATTCCGGCATGAGCATTGTGCGCTGGAAGTCAACCGGATTCAGGCGGCGGTTGATGATCGTGATTTTCGCGGTTGCATCGGTCGGCAAAGAATTGAGGACAGCGCCATACGAACGGAAGATGCTGCGCCGGTCGTCCAGCGAGGACGCAGCATAGTTGATGTCCGAAAAGCGCCACGTTTTACTGTACTTCTGTCCGACCTGCCAGATGCCGTCCGCGAAGATGCGGCGGATGGGAATGGATTGCTGGACACTGTGCGGGATACGGAAAGAATCTTTTTCGCTGCGGTTTGCAGCCAACAGGGATTTCATCATTCCAACGTGTCCTCCATAATGTTTGCAAACACTTCCTCGTGGAGATTGACAGAATCAAACCGTCGCGGGCCTGCGCAGAGAATTTCGGATTTGATGAACGCCCAAAGAAACTGTTCTAAGCTCATGCCGTTGTAGTGAAAGAACCCGGCGATTGCAACCGGAGCGGCTATCAATAGACAGAGCCAGCTTGCAGCCTCCTTGCCGATGATATTTCCTAAACCGAGATAGATACCAGCCGCCAGAGCGACAGCCAACACCGCACAAATAAACTGCCGCGCGGACAAACCGAAAAAGATGGTTTCCCGGTGCGCACGGATTTCTTTTGGAATTTTGACTTCGATATGGATTACCTTCTTTCTTATGAAATAGATATGGAAAAGCGCGCTGCCCGCGATGGGCAACGCGCTTTTCCAATATGCCGATATTAGATTTCCAACTGCCTTAAAATTTCCTCGACGCTCCGGCGGCCATAGATGAGACGGAGAATATAGATGATGTGCTGCTCCGTGTCCGGAAGGTAGTACATCACATAATTTCCGATCACTTTTTCCGGACCGCCGTGTCGGGAAGAAACTCATTGTTGACCAGAGAACCGCTCAACGGAAACAGCAGCGTTTCTTCAATCACGGCCTGCAATTTGTCCATGAAGTCGGACGCCGCTTTTGGATTTGACAGCTCCAGCGAAAGATAGGAAGCAATGCTGTCCAAATCGGCCTCGGCCTTTGCGTCAGCAAATACGAATACTTAGATTCCATATCTGCTCCTGATATTCTGAATTGCTGCGTTTCCGTCAACGACCTTTCCGGCCTTCACATCGGCCAGACCATCCAGCACCGCCTTTGCTTCCGCCATCTTCTGCATGGTGCGCTCGTAATACTCAATGTCCATCACAACCAGCCGACCATAGCCGTTTTTCGTGACATAGACAGGACCATTTTCCTCCGCACAGCGGCGCTCGACCTCAACGGTATTTTTTCAGGTCACGCATTGGAATGATGCTCATAGCGTCAGCTCCTTTCTGTGGCTATATTATACCCCATATTGAGTCGCAGGTCAAGATTCCTGCATCGCGGCCCAGCGAAAAATATTTTCAATAAAAATGTTGAAAATTTGACAATAAAACATAGATATTGTATAATATTTATAGATAAAAACTTGATAAAAGGAGAGAAATACTATGACTGCATTTTTGCCTTTATTCCGTGTCATCGGACACCAGCTCTTGATCGTTGCGCTTGTCCTGCTTAGTCTGCCCATCGTTATCCGCATCCTCTGGAAACTGCGGCTTCTGCCGCTCGGCTGCTACTTCGTCGCAACGAAACTGTTCTGGCCACGCTGGGCGGCAGCACACGAAACCGTCTGCATCCTGCTTTTCATCGCCTGCATCCTGTTTTTTGCCGCGACATGGATCATCCATTTCATCCGCAAAAAGCGCGAGGAGAAAATCTTTGCAGACGTGATCCATCACTACGCAAAAGATTTGCAGCCGGGAGAATCCAGAACGCTTGAGTTCTTATAACCGGAAAAAGAGAAAAGCGCCCGCGCAGGGCGCTTTTTCCTTTGCCCGTTTTCGCTCCACAACGGCAATCGTATCATTGTGATGCCCTCCGTGGCAGACAAGGCGGATATGCAGCTTTTCAAACCCGTACTTCAGACCGATACCGCCGCTGCACCAGCCGAATGAAATGACAACACCCTCCGGCTTGACAATGCGGCTGATTTGCTCCTTGTGCCACCGCCAATAGCTGTTTTGCGTCGTTTCCATGTTGACCGTGCGCCCCAAGCGCCGATAACATTCACTGACCTGTCGGCTGGAAAACGGCGGGTCGTACAACACGAAATCCACGGTTTGATCCGGAAACAGGGAAAGAAAGTCCGTCGCGTCCATGTGATAGTCGGTGTCATAGCTGGGATCAAGGTCATTTGTGATGGCAGTCAGCCGCGCCGCATTTGCAAACGGGTCAATGCTGATGCCATCCTTACGGTACTGCTCGATCAGAGCGTGAAATGGCGGAATAGAGAACGTGTTCTTGCTTGGCATCGCCCAGAAGCGGTCAATGATCGGTGTTTCCATCATCCCATCATCTCCCGTACCAGTCGATCAGTGCCTTTGACAAGGCCAGTCAGCACCCGCATATTGAACATGAGCTGCCCGATGTATTGCCAGACCATTGTGACGGCGGGCAGTGATTCATCCAGCGCCGTACTGCCGCCAGACAGGAACGCTGAGTAGATCACACAGGACAGGACGATAACCGCGCCCTCCATACACACGCCGACGTAGCTTTTTAGAAACGTTTGCCCGGTGCGCGAGGTTGCTTCTCCTGCGAATGACGCCAACGGCAACGGGGCAATCGCGGTATAGACAAAGATTTTGAAAAAGCGGCCGTAGACAGTCAGGATCAGCACAAAAGACAGGACAGTTATCAATAGGCTTCCGAGCAGCGATACCAGCCAAAGCGGAATAGACTCCAGAAAGCTCACATCTTCAATGGCTTCTACAATTTTGTCTGGCAGTGTTGCCGTCGTAGAAATTGCAGAACCAATGCCACCCATAACGGTACTGACCACGCCGCCGCAGATTTTATAAATTGCGGTTATCAGCTCCAGCGACGAGCCTACTGCTACCTTTGCCAGCAGAAACCGGATGAAATGCCGCAGGGCAAATTCCGGCCTTTGCAGTTCACGGAAGCTGGCTGCCGAGCGGAATACACCCATTGCAAAAAACAGCACCAGCAAACCATAGCCAAAGCCTACCAGTGCGTTGTGGATGCTGACAATGACTGTCCAGATCTCGCCGCCGCGAAAGCTCTCCGGCGTTTGCGAAACAAGTGACCAGATTTCGGCCAGCTTATTGTTCCAGCCATTCAGTGCATTTTCGAGGGTCGATACGACCCAATTATCACTCAAATTTTAATCATCCCCTCGGTGAAGTTTCCGCAGAAATGCGTCTCACGGTGAGACGCATTTCTGCGTGTCCTGTTTTTACCTCGCGTCACGCTGCCGGGCTCGCTGCTTTGGAATCCGAAATCCATAGACGGCTGCAATGCTGTCACCAAGCCGCTGCGTGACCCTTTGTAATGTCCGTGCGCGTTGCTCGCCTGCAATAAATTTTGTCTTGCAGATTTTCAATTTGCGCATCGGTAACTCCGCGCTTGAACACACGGTACAGATAGTGATTCGTGCCGTCGTGGTGAATGGCATCTGCGCGCAGATCGCCGTTCTTATCCACATACCACTCTGTCATATCTGTATCGAAATACAGGCAGTCGCGGATATTGCCGGAGTTGACCATCTTGTATCCCTGCACCCGGCCATTCCATCGACCAAGGTCGCCAATAACAAGAATCGGCTGTGAAAACTGAATGTCCAGATTTCGGCGCTCGTCGTCGAGGTATTCGGCGTTCAGCTCGTGCATCTTTTCATAGAGCTTATCTTCGGGCAGCTCCGGATAGTTTTCCATAAGAAAGTCGCGCCAATCGTCCAAGTCAAGATGAATGTCGCTCCAAATCACATGGCGCTCGACTGCGTTTTTCGTCTGCTTCATAGCTTACACCACACCGATCGCCGTCAGAATTTCTCTTTGCAAACGCAATCAGCAGACCGCCGAACAGGCAGAGAACGCCTTGCGTTCTCTGCGTCGCGTCGTGCGACTGCACGGACATACCGAGCTGCACAACACCCCAGCCGAGGATGATAATGCCAATGGCCTTGATGCAGGAAAAGATAAAATCAGAAAGATTGTTCACGATGGTCAGCGGATCGCTGTCAGCCGCAAATGCCGAGGTCGTGAACAGCGCTGTCGTCATCACAAGACTTGTCCAGATGGCCATAATGCGGCGCTCCTTGCGCCGCGAGGTTAATTCATGTTTCATGTAAATTCCTCCAAAATCTCAATATCGTCAATGTTTTCAATGGGGAATGAGAGATCGTCCGCTGCAAATGCGCGCAGCGGCGTGTGAAGATACGGCGGTGCGCCGCCGTCCTCCGTGCGATGAATATTCGGGTGCTTCAGAATGTCGTACTTTTCATCAATGACCGGCTTTTCACCGCGAATCAGTACGATTGCATCTTTGTTGTCGAGCCGCCGCACCTCGTCCGGGGTCATAAGTTCACGCCCGGTCTGTTGGAAGTTTTGCGAGAATGAACCGTTTCTGCCCTTGCTCTGGCTTGACGTTTTCGTATCGATTGTTTCTTTCCCAAGCAGCTCCGAAATGTACTTTGTGTGCTTTGCTCGTTGCCGCCGAGATAGATGAAGCTATCCGCGTTGCCGATGATGCCCTCCCAATCGTCCTTGAACAGTGCCTTGAGCTGCGATATGTTTTGCAGAATGATGGTTGACATAATATTTCGAGAGCGCATAGTTGCCTGCAACCGGGCATAGCCATCCGGCAGGGCCACGTTCGCAAATTCATCAAACATCAGCCGCACTGGAACCGGCAGCGCCCTTGATGCACCTTATCCGCCTGATAGTAAAGCTCCTGAAACGCTTGCGTGTAGAGCATACCGACAAGGAAATTGAGCGATGCGTCGTTGCTGTCCGGGATGATGCAGAAGATGGCTTGCTTGCGTTCGCCCAGCTTGCCAAGCTCCATATCGTCGCTTGCTGTGATGCGCTGAATTTCAGGCAAGGTGAATGATGCAAGGCGAACAGCCGCGCTCACCAAGATCGATTTTGCGGTTTTGCCCGCAGCTTGCTTGAAAATATGGTATTGCCGCACGGCAATGTGGTCAGGCTGTTCTTCCTCCAAGGCTTCAAAGAGCAGGTCAAGCGGCGATTGATAATCGTCATCTTCTTCCTTTGCACCGCCGTTTTCAATCATATACAAAATCGTTTCCATGTTCTGATCTTCGGACGGTGCTTCGTGGAGCAGGTAGAGCATGAGCGCGGCGTCAAGCGCCGTTTGCGACTTCTCCCAGAACGGATCATTTGCTTTTGCACCTTTCGGCGTGGTGTTTTTGATGAAATTATCAATCAGCTTGAACACGTCCGCGTCTTTGCGAATGTAGCAAAAAGGGTTGTAGCAGTCCGATTTTGACGGGTCGATCAGGTCAAAAACGCGGAGCACATAGCCTTCCTCCAGAAACAGATTTCCAACAGCACGGAGCATCTCCCCCTTTGGGTCAGTGACGATAAAGCTGGCATTTGCAAGCATAAGATTCGGTTTTGCAAGGAACCGCGTCTTGCCAGAACCGGAGCCGCCGACGATGATCTGCAACAGGTTTCTGCGGTGCATTTTTCCGTTCATGCTCATTTGCAGGTGTTGGGTCAGTATGACATTTTTGCTTGAATCTTTGTCGCGGTACTTTTTATCCAGTTCCCGGACGCTGCCCCACGACGCGGAGCCGTGTTCTTCGCCGGGTCTGGTGTTCTTCTGTCCGGTGTAGTAGAACAGGATCGCACCTCCGTAGAGCAACAGGAAAATACCGATAAACTTCATCGTATATGGCGTCCAGTGCAGCGCAAACGGTGTTTTGGTCACTTCGGAGAATTGCGCGGCAAGGTCAAAGATAGTCATTCCGGGCGTGTAGCAGCCTGCCATCAGCACAGCAAGCCAGACGATAGGTACAGTAAACGCCGCCCACACAGGGGCGGCGTTTCGAATGATTTTTCTTGTGTGTCACAGGTCACTGTCCAGACAGGCCAGACCTGTCCGCTCGGCATGGTGCTTGCACAGGAGCAGGGTGCCAGCCACGAGCAGCAGCAGAACCGGTGCAGCAAAACAAAACAGTTTTTTATCATGTTCAGATACCTCTTTTCCAATATCATAAATGCGTCTCACGGTGAGACGCATTTCAGGTAAGGGCACGCGGCCCTCCAGCATAGGAGCTGCCCGCGCCAGCTGGGCAGCCTTGGTTGCTCTCCCTTGTCTGCCACACTTCCGCTGGGTGGCCGCTGTCAAGGCCCAGCCAGTGTGCGCACTGGCTGGCTCTGCGGTCGATACGCCAGTATCGACCGGCCTTGACTGCGGACGGCCAGCGGTATATGTTCCCGTTAGGGGAGCAAACCTTTTAACGTGCGCTGCGGTTCATATTTCGTGACCGAACCTGCGGCGTAATGGCACGCTCGATGCTGCCGCCGATCTTCTGCGCCATGTCCTGAATCTGTCAAGCGCCCGCCGCCGATCCTGCGGGTCAAACCCGTCATAGAACGCCGCCAGATTTGATACGTCGGGCGCTTCACGGAACACCAAAGCGACGACAGATCATATAGCCGACGCTCTGCGCATCCAGCTCATAATCATCCGCGAATAGTTCTGATTATAGCCTTTGGCATGAAAACGGACGTGGGCGATCTCTGTTGCGATGCCTGCGAACGCTTCTGCATTGTTATATTTCGGATTGACCGCCATTTTCATCTGGTTGGGGTCGTAGAGCGCAGGCATGGGGATACTCTCATCACTCACCAGCGGCACAACACAATAATTCAGGAGCGTTTTCAGTGCTTCCGTCATTTCCTTGCTGTCTGGCTGCAATACGGTATGCTTCAGGTCGCGCCCGCTTGTCTGCCGCACGTCGTAAACGTCCGTCAGTACATACCCTTTACCGAAAGAGGAACGGGTGTAAATTTTCACGCCATTCTTTTCCTCGGTTGGAGATACGCTGCGCATCAGGCTTTTCCAGCGGTCTTTGGTGCCGAAAATGGTTGCGCCCTGATCCTGCACCATGACGAGCGCTACATTGCCTGCGCTGTAACTTGGGTTGTCGGCTTGACAGTTCAGATAGCGCAAGTAGGCATCCGGGTCACTGGTGATCTGAACAATACCCGCGTCCTGCATGGCATTTGCATTTTCACGGTCTGACTGACGCTGTGCCTGCCAAAGCTCGCTGCTCTGGTTCTTCTCATTCACTAATTCTGCTAAGTTTGCGATGATGTTCACACTCCTTACTATCTAATATGTTCCAGCTCACGCTTGGGTTCTGGCCGCGTTCGCTCTGCGGTAGCTCGCAAGGCCGCCAACCGTCCGCGAACCGGCTGCTTTTCCTCACTGGTCGAAGTCGTCCCCTGCGTCAAGCCACTCCTTTGCTTTTGCAAGTATGATTCTGGTTGGACAGGGGTCTGCGCTTTTTTTAGCTGTGTATCCTCCGGCTGCTTCGGCTGATACCCCATCTGCTCCAAGATATAATTTGCCTGTGAGATGGTCGATGTTGGTCAGGATTTCGATGTACGGTGCATCGCTTTTCTTGTCCACGATGGCAGAGAACAACAAGCCGACTTTTTTTAGCCCGCTGTTTGAAATCATCAAAATCCTCCGTGCGCAAAGGTAAAACTTCGATGGGGCGCTGCTCACTGAGCAGCCGGTTCATGTTCACCTTGCCGTAGAGCTTTTTCTGGTCTTTTGCCAGCGCGTATAGTAGCGCCGCGAGATTCTTTGCGCCCCGCGCGAGTAGCTTGATTGCTTCTTCTGAGATTTGAACGCCCTCTTTCATGACGAGGTCGGCCGCTTCGCCGCTTACCTCCATAGGCTGTGCCTCCTTTCCCGCGCCTTGTCTGGCGCATGATTTTCTGTTGGTGCTGAGTTGTTTTCTTGAATTTGCCGCGCGTCAAGCGGCATGGCTATACGCTATGCAATCCTGCCTCTTTTCCCAAAATATCTGGAAATTTCAAAAGCTACATGGTAAACTTGAGATGGAGGTGTTGCAAATGAATCAGGCACAATACCCGCCGCTTGAACTGCTGAGAAGGATCTCAGCAAAGTACCCGAATGCGTGGGAACAGATGGAGATGTTCCATCGCATGAACGGGACGAACGGCCTTCAAAATGGGAGTCGTGGTGCTACGCACCGATCTCCGCGGCTATTGCCGTAGCGATGGACGGGCTGGAAGATTCCTTCGATACGCGCATGAACGCTATAACGGACGCGCAAGCCATCGCCGCTCTTGCACCGTGGCGTCAGAGTAAAGAAGTTTTCATCATTGACCCAGACTTACAAGAACTGCTATTTGGTCAAGATGAAGAACTGACCATCAATTCCGAAATACTTCTGCAAATCCAATATCAATGTTTTTATATACAATTTGCAGGCATCTTTAACTTCATGGGACACCCATGCCACGGTGTGTTCGTCCATCTGGAAGATGATGCCAATGCCAATGACAAGGAACTCCGTTTACTGTACCTGACCGGCGATGGCTATACGATTGGAGAGCCGATCCACATTGACGAAGGAACGTTAGAAGAAAGTATTGCACACACAAGAATGGAGGCTTTCAATAACGTTCCAGATGAACACCCGGAGGTCCGTAGACGGTTGATGACTGACCTTGAAAATCTCGCACAAGAATCTGCCGCATATAAGAAAACGCTGCAAATCATTTTGTACCTTTGCGCGCAGAATGCAGAAATCGCACCAGATTCCGAGCAGGCTTTCATCACCAAGCGGAGCAGCACCGGCCAGATTCGGGATCAATATGAGGAAATTCGGAAATGGGACGTTGGGTTCCGCATCGGGGCCGCCGTCCGAAAGGCTCGCAGCGTGTCGGCGGAACCAAGAAAACAAGAAGATTCTGGTGCCGACACAACATACGCTTCTTCACAGCCACACATGCGCCGCGCGCATTGGCACAATTTCTGGACAGGCACGAAGTCAGCGCCGGAAACTCGGAAACTTGTGCTGAAATGGATCGCCCCAACAATCGTCGGCGTTTCTGACTACGATAATCCTCCTGTTACGCTGCATATTACAAAGGCGGAGAAGGACTGATACGGAAATCCGGCAATCTGGCGGCGTTACGCTACCTTGAAATGTCCACTTGGCTTTTCTTGTGGGGGCGTTCTTTCACCTTATCCGGCGCGTGATTTTCCGTTGATGGTAAATTGCTTTCCCGCACCTGCTTTAACATCCGCGGCGCGTATTCCGCGATTTTTCCGCATAGCCGCAGCTCCCGACGCAAGGGCCGGAGCTGTGCGGTCAGGCTGTCAATGTCTGCGTCAAGCTGTTCAGACGGCTGCTCCCGGCGCAATGCGTATAGCTCCTTGCGTCGATCCACTAAAATCTGCATCTCATTTGCCAGTGCATCAGACAGCATATCCAACTCCGGTTTCGTATCTATACGATACTTCTGCAAAAGAAAGAATTGCTGCCGATACTGCTTTGCACGACGGATTTCGGTCCGTGTTTCAAATGGAACCTTTTGTGGGCGTTTCTTTCGTGGGGATAGCAGATACAGATAGTAGAGATACAATGCCCGGAAACTGCCGCGCTTGACAGGTGGATAGCGACGCGGACGGCGGTGAACGGTATAGCGCTTTTGTGCTGAGAACACTGGTTGTGTCGGTTCTGATTCATGCCGCTGCTCATTCAATCGCTGCATCAGCTCTGTTTCCGTATAGCCAAGGCCAAGACTTTCCAAGCGGACAAACCGCTGCCCGCCCGGTGGACGGACGGCGGTATGCTTGACATTCGGGCCGCGCTTAACAGAATAGCCTTGCCGCCGCAGCGTTTCCAAAAACGTATCATAGGTCAGACTTCCAGCCAGTGCTGCGTCAATGTCACGGCGGATAAGGTCACGAATCGTACCGCTGCCGCGCTTTTCTGCGTTCCATGCAGCATAGGACGCACCTTTTCCGTCCGGCTCGATCACGGAATATCCGCGTTCCCGGCTGACCTCGTTGGAGATGCCGCGCAGATCATGGAAATAGCTTTTGAAGTCACTCCGGTACTTTTTCCCGTCCATGAACGATACGGAGTTGAAAACAATGTGGCAATGCAGGTGGTCGCGGTCGGTGTGCGTACAGACAACGGCTTCGTATTTGTCGCCCAACAGCCGCCGTGCAAATTCCACGCCTGCTTCGTGGGCCTGTTCGGTGTGACCTCTCCCGGCGCGTAGGAGTGGATGATATGATAGCCTTGAATCCCACCATGCTTATCCCAGCGCCGTTTGGTTTCCTGCATCTGCAAAAAAGTCTTGTCTAACGTACAGTTGATTGCTGTCTGCAATCCCGCCTTGACGGGATTACAAATATAATCTACGGCATCGGACAAATCTGTCTTTTCCTCGTTTTGAACGTAATCCAGACAGCGATCAAGCCGAGAGTGAATGGTGATAATTTTGTCGTATGCCATTATATTGACTCCCGCACCAACTCCCACGCCTCCCGTGCAAAACGCGCAGCGTCGTGAATTTGTGCCTGTGTGACGTAGCCTTTGCCATTCGCCCAATGCGCAAGCTGGTTGATATTTGTGCCGATACCAGACAGCACACGCAGAAGTTCCGCATAGCAATCCGGCGGGCGCGGCTTGACCGTTTCGCCCAGAATACACTTGCGGATCATGGCGCTGGCAGACAGACCGCTGCTCTTGCAGAGCTGCATGAGCTGCCGATATTCCGCGTCGTTCAGCCATACGCCAGTGAAATGTGATCGACTGCGCAAAAAAATCCCTCCTGTCCAGTTGAAATGCGTCTCACCGTGAGACGCAAAACGCGGGGGTCTTAGGGGTTCGCCCCTAACAAGGGTCGTTTAACAAACGACATACTTGCTAAATCAGCACCGCAAGCGGTGCTGATTCCGTTACCGCTGCATGGTAACAGATTTTGTCCGTCGAGGGCGCTTATCCTGCTTTTCCATCTGGTGCTCCAGCGATAAAAGGCGCTGCAATTCTGCTTCACATTCCGGTACATATCGAATATCGTGTGTGTTTTCCTCCAGCCGCAATACGCGGTGAATGAATGTTTCATGGCTGCTTTCGCAAAAATACTCGTCCTTATCGCGGTATTGCACCTTTGCAATGGGAAGCGCGGATTTGACCACGCGCTGTACCTGTTTGGCGTAGTCGATGGGAACGACCTTGCCTGCCAGCTTGCCGTCGCGGACACCATCCACCACAACGCGATATGCTTTGATGCCGTTCGGCTGGTCTGCGTAAAACGTCCACGTTTTGTAAGCGCGGCTGTCCTGCAAATACGTCTCGCGCTCCGGCACACACCATGTTCCACACGGACGGCTCATCCAGAGAAAAGAACGATGCTCCAAACTGGATTCCTGCGCACTGTTCCAGAGAATTTCTTTGTCAACGTCAAAATCTTCTTTGTAGGCAAGGGTGTTCCGCTGGACAATCTTTTCTAAAAAATTGAGGATGTCCGGTTGGTAGTCTTTTTTTCGTTTTCCATGCTTCGCGTTCTCTCCTTTGTGGTATATGGGATATGCAAATAATTCAGCACGTCGCCGCAGCCGAGTTTGTGGATGCAGAAATCGTATTGCTTTGGATGCGTGACCTCCATGCGCTGAAACCGGTTCGGCTCTTTTCGAGATGTGCACCAAACATACAAAACATACAACCGCTGCGCTTTTTACGCCGGTCGTTGTCAGCTTTCTGGCTTCCTCGACGATCTCACCGTAGACAGACGCATACGAGATACCCGTCATTTTGAGGTATGCCAAAACATCCTGCTCTGTCCAGAATGACATCGGCTGGGAAGTTGGGTCGCGTTTGAGATACGCATTGCAGCCGGTTTTCAAATAGCTGCTCTGGCGGCGAACGCTTTCACTTGCCATCGTGCCAAGGATCATATATAGATGATGTTCTCTGGCGTACTTATGTAAGGGGCGCTCTTTCATTACAGCGCAACACCTGTCTGATATGAGAAATGGCGCATCCAGAAGGAAACGCCATTTTTCATATCGCTCGTTGTATTTTGAAGGTGTGCCGTCTGCGTTCAAGCCATTCAGGTGTCGGATCGCCCACGGACTGCCTTGCCGCGCGTAATAGATGCGTCTGGCAACATCTTTAGAGATGATAGGATAGCCATACGTCGTCAAAACCTTTGAAAACGGAATTTCCGGCCGCAGCCATGTCACATTCGGAACGGTCTTTACAAACTCACGGATTTCCGGGTATTCTAAGCCGGTGTCCACAAACACAGCCGGAACGTCGGGAAACGCCCGCCGCACCAAATCCAACAGCACCGTAGAATCCTTTCCACCCGAAAAGGAAACGGCAATCTTGCCGCCATAGTGGTGATACCATTCCAGAATTTTTGGCTTGTGTCACACGGATTTTGCGTTCCAGCGGCCACGCCTGCATGATGCTCAGGTCTTGTCGGGTGTATGCGGGCATCTATGTACCTAACGTTCCGGTGTGCGGCTCGGTGTGCGCTTCGGCTGAATTTTGACCGGGTCGCTGCCATCAATCGGACGGATCGCCGCAATACGGCTTGCGGCATAAATGGCGTTGCTGGAGAGCTGGCGCTGCCATGCGCCCACACTCGGCGCCCAGCGGAAACCGTGTCCTTTCAATGCTTCGCGCACCTCAGCCGGAGGGATTTCATCAAAGAAAACTTGCAGACGGTTGTTGTCATCGTTTGCGACTACTTTTCCACCGTCAAACTCCCAGCCTTGGAAGCCGACCTCCCGATTTTGCGTCAGCGTTTCCAACCGTTTTTGATCCGGTGAATTTCTTGGTTGTTGTTGGAAAGTGCAAAGGGTGGATACGGCGCAGTTTCCCATGAATAGCCGTCTTTCACACGCTGGTCGAGTCTTGCAGCTTCTTCCTCCGTAACACCCTCGCAGCCAAAACAGGTTTGATGCTTGCGGTAGTATGCGTTGATCGTTTTCATTTTGCCTGCATTTTTTCAAGCGCTGCCAGCTTTTCTTGCAGCTTTTGCACGGCATCCGGGTCATCAGACGAAATTGCACGGTTGTTTGCCGCAGCGCGGGCCTTGCCCTCATAGTAATCCGCCTTTTCGTCGGCAGAGATGGATTGCCGCATTTTGGTATCAATCCGGTCGCGGTATCGCTTGTCGCTTTTATAGGAATAGTGGTTTGGCAGCATCGGTTGACCGGGCGGAATGGCAGACAGCATAGTGTGCGCCTGCTGTGACAGTGCGCTGCTCTCCGCGCGTGCTTTCCCGGCCTTTTCCAGATAACGGTCGATCCTGTCCTGTTTTCGCTGCTCATAGTCGTTCAATCGCAATAGCTCCTTTCGTAAAATCTAGCGTTCTTTTGGGTGGCACTTTTCCTGTTTCAAAACCTTCTGCTTTGGTTCGACCTTCAATGTGACCGGCTCATTTCCGTAAAAAGCCACCAGAATTTCAGCCTTATGGAATTTCTTCTTGAAGCGGTCCATCTGGTCAGGCGGTAAAGATCAAAAGTCATCTACTGTCAGTCCTCACACAAAAAAATGTGCCAAATAGTCCGCCATAGCCGCCCTCAACGCTGCGATTGAAGTCCATCCCCAGAAGAATCCCTTCGTCGTTTGCGACGATAGCAACTGGTTCATTATAGGGATAGACAGAAGTAATCGGACCGCCTACAATCTCCTGCATGGCGTAGACATCATGTGGAATCGTTTTTCGTATGGCGCATATCCAGGTTCGACGACGAGTACGGTCATTTGCTCTACGGCTTCTTCGCCCATACACTTATTCACCGCCCCATTCCAGCACGAATACGACGGACAGGACCTCCTGTTCGGTGATTGCTTTGGAAACGGCGCTGACAACGGCATCATAGGAGAGCGGCAGCTTGCCGTTTTCTGCAATATCCCATGGCCCACGCAAAACGAGTGTTTCTGTATCACCGGTTTTCGTCGTTTCAGAATCATTGATTTTGAAACCAAGCAGCCGTGCATCCACCTTTTCATGTGCCATGTCAGTGTTGAACGGAACAAGCTGCCAGCCATTTTTCGTGCTGATGCTGACAGCGGACACGACAACCTCGCCGGTGGAACCGTTGATGATTTCTGCCGCGCCAGTGTGAACCTCGCCGCTCTCGTCAATGACAAGCGGCAATGTAACCGGTACAGTCACGGAAAAGACCTCCGTAATTTCCCAGTGCGCATAATAGGTCGTTTCGCCATCCGTTGTATAGGTAGTGTTGGAATTAACCTGTGTGCCGCCGGTCGCTTCAGTGAACCAGCCTAAAAACTCAGCATTTTACGTTCCGGGTCTTTTGGCAGCACCAGCTTTTCACCGTAGGTCTGTTCGGTCGTTTCGCTCTGACCCGTGCCTAAATCCCACGTCACGGTGTACTTGTTGGCCTCGAACTGCGCGTAAAATGTCGTGCTGCTGTTGATCGTGACCGTACTATAAAGACTGCCGCCGCTCTTGGCTGTGAACCAGCCCTTGAATGTGTAGCCGGTCTTGACGGGGACGCTGCCGGCGCGGTCGGCTTGCTGTTCGGCTTTACGGTTTCGGAGAAGGTGGCCTTGCCGTCGATCTTGCCGCCATTCGTGCCTGTATCCCACTTGACGGTCAAACTGACGGTTGCGCCGCAATCGTCACATTTGCCGTCGCCGTTTGCGTCGGTGTGGTCTGCATATTCCTCACCGGAATCGCCGCAAGCGAAGCAGGTTTTCGTGCGCTTGTGCTGCGTATCATCGGCTTTCGTCCAGTTACCGTAGGAATAACTGTGATTGGCGTAGTCATAGTCCGTCGCGCCGCAGCCAGAGCAGGTCTTTGTGCGCCGATGCTGGGTGTCAGAATACTTACTCCACGAACCGGTAGAATAGGAGTGCGCTCCATAGTCCGTAGTGGAATAGCCGCAAGTGTAGCACGTTGCGGTACGGCTGTGCTGGGTGCTGCTATAATTGCTCCAGTTCCCATAACTCATGCTGTGGCTGGCATAATCGTAGCTCGACGAACCGCAATTCGTGCAATACTTCGACCGCTGGTGCTGCGAGGAAGAATACTGCATCCAGCTTCCATAGTTGTAATTATGGCCGCTGGAATAGATCGTTTCGCTTTTTGTTTGGCCACAAGCGCAATAATACGAACGGTAGCCGTTGCTGGTACAAGTGGCAGCCTGTTCATTCTGGAGAATCCATGTATGGCTGCCGCAGTCCGGGCAAGTCCACGAACCATACGAGCCGGAACCGTGGTCTTTATACACATAAGTGCCCAAATTTTGAATATAATGGCAAAGATAGCACTCGTAATATTCGGCATGGCCTCTGTATGTGTGCGACTGAGAAACGTATGTTCCCTGCAAAGAGTTCTTTTTGCAGGATGGGCAGGTGCCGACAATACCAGTGGATGCACGGGATGCCACCTTCGCGGGCGCTTTCTTAGCTCCGGATTCTGTTTCCGTTGGCGCTGCACCATCTGCGTTGGAGTACACGCCGTACAGATCGTAGAAATATCGGTTGCTGCGATTGGATGCCATCCAATCATAGGAGTAAAACGGCACCGTCGCTTCCGGATAGCCGATGATGTAGGCGATATAGAGCGTATCGCCAGCATCGGTTTCGCGCCAGAACGCATCTTCACCGATGCTTTTCAGAACCGTTTCGCCATAGTACATGGTGATCGTGTTCAGATTGTCGCAGCCATAAAAGGCGTGGTTGCCAATGACCGGGGCCAGCGGCAGTTCGGCGGTAGTCAGCGCCGTGCATCCCTCGAACCAGTACGCAAGGTCGGAGATCGTCAGGGTGCTCATATCGTCATACCAGACTTCCGTGATTTGCTCCCGATAGTCCGCCCACGGCTGGTCGTCTGCGCTTTGGAATACGGGCGCTTCGCCAGAGCCAGAGATCGTCAGCCAGCCGTTACTGTCCAGCTCCCAGCGGATGCCGCTGCTCTGAATTGTGCCGCTGGCAATCGCATCACTGGCCGCAAACGCCGAAATGCTCAGAGATAGCATCATGCAGAGGGTGAGCATCAAAGCTGCAAATTTTCTCATTTTCATGTTTTAACCCTCCTCCATGACGGCAGCAATCGTAAACACGACGGTTGCCGCAGCGACGTTGGTGACAGCCTCGCTTGCGGACACCTTTGCGCGGTAGCGGATGGCAAGCGACTTTTCCGCAGGGATTGCAGGAAATGCGTTTTCTGCCAGCGTCAAAGCGCCTGCGCCTTTGGTCTGGCAGCCGTTGATGTTCAGTGCGATGCTGTTTTTGCCTGCGCTAAAATCGTCAAAATTTCCGATTTCAAACGTACCTGCCTGCACGTCAACCTTTGTGACTTTAATTGCGCCGATCTTTCCAGTATTTGTGATGGCGGCGTTGTTGGCGCAGACTACATAACCGTCCACCAGCGACACGGGCAGACACGCCGGAACCGTACACGAAATCGGCGTGACGGTATTGACTACCGTAAGGGTAATTGGCACTTTTGCTTCGGTCGTTTCAGCCGCCGACGCACTTACGGCCAGTGATAGAATCATTGCCAGTGTCAGCAATAAGGTGATAGCTTTCTTCTTACTCATCACTGCACCTCCTTGGGCCAGAGATACGCCGTGTGCAGCGTCAGCTCTGTCTGCACGGAGCCGATCTGCTTGCCGTCACGGTAAGCCGTAATTGTCACGGTACAGTCGGTGTTGCCGAACTCCGGCGCTTCCAGCAACGTCAATGCCGAGATGGATTTTCCTGCGGCAAGCTCAAAGGCATCTGCAATCAGAGCGTTATCTTTGTTCCGGCGAATTTCCACCTTGTAGGTGTCATTCTTGCTGTTGTTGGTAAACTCGGCTTTCACGCCGGATTCTCCGACCAGAGCATATAGATGAGCAGGAGCAGTAAGAGCAATCTGATTGTCCGCGACGATGGCGTTGAGCTGCTTCTGTGCTTCTCTAAGGCCGCTGACATCGTAAAAGATAATCTCAGTTTCTTTGTTCTGCTTTGCGCGCTCGGTGATTCTGGTTTTGATCGTGTCAATCACGGCGAGGGTGGAATCTCTGTCATAAATGACTTTGACCGCATCGTCTACGCGGGCTACGACAACAGCGGGCATATTCGTCCCGTTGTTGCAGTAAATTGCCGCAACGCCACCGCCCCAGACAAGCAATCTGCCCTTGACGGTAACATTATCGAGCGTGATTTTGCCATCTGCTGCGCCGCAGCCGATGATGAGGTCGCCGTCCACGGTCATGTTCTTGAGCATTACTTCGTTGGTGCGAATCAGGACACTGCCTTTGATGTCCTTGTCGTAGGTTCCTTTTACCGTGATATAACTGCCGATGATGTTATGGAAAATCTGCGCAAATTCTGCGCGGGTGATATTATCCAGCTGTTCCAGCCCTTTGGTTCTGCCGTGGATATAATCCGCGCCGACCATCGCGCGAACGTAAAGGCAGCGCCCAGTTGGAAATCTCGCTGCGGTCGGAGAACGCGGACAGATCCGTTTTGGAATACGAATCGTAATCCAGTTCCAACGCGCGGGCCACTACGGTCATGGCTTCTTGCCGCGTGATGGGCGAATTGGGGCCATCGTGAGGAAGCTGCTGCGTCCGTTGTAAGTCCCCATCTGCACGGCCATTGCAACGTCCTTGTAATACCACTTGTCCTTGAAACATCCTTGTACTGCGAAATGTCCGCCGTTTTATAGCACCCGAACGAGCGGTTGATGATCGCTGCCATTTCAGCTCTAGTCATATCGCCGTTCGGGTCGATGACGGTTGCGCTCTTGCCGTAAAGCAGGCCGTTATCCACGGCCGCGGACACGGCTTCTGCATACCACGCTTTTGCGTCATAGTCCTTAAAATCTGTGGCTTTACGGGTGGTCGTATTTGCCGCTGATGCACCAACTGCCAGAGACAGGCACGACGCGACGGCGAGAATCATTGCGAGGATTCGTTTTTTCTTCACGTTGAATACCTCCTTTTTAGAATTTAGGGGAACGCTTGCGCGTTTCCCTGTGCGATAGGCGATTGAATTAGACCGCGTCCCACGCGATAACAAAGAGCACGGACGCGATGGCGGCGTTAACAACAGCCTCGCTGACGGGCGTAACAATGGCATCATAGGTAATGCAACCGTGTTGGCGCTGGTATCACCCACACCGCTCATGTAGCAGCCCTCGATGGCCGTATCAGAAGCGTCTGCTTGCTGGCGTTCTTGCCGTCCGTCGCGGTCGCAGCACCACCGCCGATGGCAAGCTGGAAACCGAATTTGTTGGAATTTACTTTTTTCCTTGGCGAGCGTTGCCTTGTCGCCAAACGCCGTCAGGCGTCCAGCCCTGTGCGGCTTCGATGAAACATTCGCAACCTTGACCGCGCCGAAAGAATTATTGGTGATGCGCGCATCGGAAGCGGTGCTGACTGTGCCATCCGTACCAACGGCAATGGGCAAAACGGTGGGCACGGTAACGCTCATTTTGGTGGCCGCGGGATCGCCGCCGATGAACCGTCCGCGGTCGAGGACAGGGTGACGGAGGAAGTGCCTGTGCCGCCAGAAGCGTCCACGGTGTTGGCGGCGGAAGCGGAAATGGCGAGGGACGCAATCATGCAGATAGCGAGGATGAGGGAGATGGTCTTCTTAAAGTTTTTCATGGTGTTTACTCCTTTTTGTAATTAGAATTAGTTTTTGATTGTGATTGTGATAATAGCCCCGGCTGTGCCGATCATATCGCCGGTTTCGGGGTCCAAGTTGGAAAATACGCGGTACATTCGTATGTACCAGCGGAGAGAACAACATCCAGCTTCGCGTGTTCGATTTCGAGCCAACCGGAATAGCCAGATTGGTAGATCTGTTCGCCGGTGTCATTACGGACAATCTGGACCTTTTGTGGATAATTATTGATGCTCTCGTTTACGAGCATCAAGTTTCCCTCCGATGAACCGTCCTCAAAGATCGGCGCTGTGTTGGCAGAAATGTTAATCATGCCTTCCGCGACCTTGTTGTTCAGCGCCGCTTCAATTTCCTCCGGTGAAAGGTTGTCCCAGCCGCCCTCAATGGCGGACGAATCATAAACGATTCCGGCTTTGGCGCGGGCTTCTTCCTTTGTCATGGGTGAGCGGAGCGTAACGATGATAAAAATGAGTGCACCGATGGCAACGGCAGCAAGAACGCCAGCGCCGATCCAGACGGGCGTGCGCGAGTTAGACGTGTGCTTGGGATGGTAGTTCATGTGTGAATCCTCCATAAATTTAGATTGTCAGGGCGGCACCACCAACCGGTGCAATAGCTTGCGGTGGTGCATATCAGCGGGTGGGAGCAGGCTTGCCCGGATGCAAGATTTCCTGTTTTCTGCTTCGCCCGTGCTTCACGCTGGCGGCGATCCTCCAAGGCGGAATAGATGCTTTCTACGATTGCATCGGCGACATTGTAACGTCCGGGAAGTATCTGCGCAGCCGGTCGCCGCCCAACATGATTTTCAGCGATTGCATACTTTCGCGTGGCGTATTGGACTCGATTGGTTCATCGTCCGCTGCTTTGGATTTGCTCGGCTGCTTGCCCGCCGCGGAGTGGAATGACGTTGTTGACCGGCGCTGGCGCAGTTTCCGGCTTTTCCGCCGTCTGCGCTGCGGGCGGCTGCGGGGGCTTTCCTGCTTCGGCAGTTCCGGCATGACCGGCTTCATGTCCGGCGGTGTCGGCGCTGGCGTGACAGGTGATGTGCCCGTGGCCGGTGCTGGCATGACAGGCGAAGCATCGGTGACTGGTGCTGGCGTCGACGTTGGGTGTTACCATTGATGCGACCGGGAACGGCGGATCTGGCTGCGTCGGTGCTGGCGTTTTCGGCGGTTCGGGCCGTTTGACCGGCGGGAGGTCTATGTCCTCCAAAATTGCCCGTATGGTCTTATCATCCAGCTTGCCGGTCTTTTCTGCCTGCCGTAGTCTCTGAACACGTTTGACCGTTGGTTTGAGATTCAGACCCATTAAATCAATGACGGCATCCTGATGTTTCGGAGACAGGAACGACAAATCGATGCAATGGACAATTCCAGCGAGTTATCATCCACCGCATCACAAACAGCCTTAGTCGCTTCGGAAAGACGGATGATACGGTTCAGCTTACTTGTGCTGATACCCATTTCCTTTGCCAGCATTGCGTCGCTTTGCAGCTCATCCGCGCCGGCTCACCGCGTTTTTTCCGTCCTGCCTTGCGCTTCATCGCGGTCATTTTGTTCCGCAATGTACGAGAAAAATCGTAGGTAGAAATGTGCGGGCGGTGCAGGTTGCTGTCCGCAACGAGAATCATCGCGTCATTGTCGTCGATCTTCTGGATGATAGCGGGGACGGGATAATTCAGTTCCCGCGCGATCATGTGCCGCCGCTGTCCGGAGAGGATTTCCAGCCCACCCTTGGGATTGATTCTGGTTAACACCGGGTCCTTTCACACCATTCAGCTCGATTGATTTTTTCAGTTCCTTATAATCGTCGCTTGTCATGTCTACGGAAACCGTATTCAGCTCGGATTTTTCCAAGTATGCCGGGATGGAGCGTAATGAAGTAGGATTCACCGTCCTGGAACCGGAAGATCTTTCATCGCCTGTTCATCCGGGGGCATCAACCGTTCATCAAAAATCTTCGTGATTTTCGTACCAGAGGGACCAAGGGCAGCGGGGCCGGGCATAACTGCCGGGGTCGGTTTTGACCGCTGCGGTCTTTTCCGGCATCTTCGGCTGCGTGGCCGGAATTTTTGCCGCCTGTGTCGGCCTTTTCCGCAGGCACAGTCATTTTCGGCTTTTCCTCCGGCTTTTTCGGCTCCGGCACGGGCGCGGGTTTTACTCGTAGCGGCCTTTTCAGGCAGTTTCGGCGGGGTAACATTCCGGTCTTGCTGTCTGCGTCGGCCTTTTCCGCAGGTGCAGCCGCTTTCGGCTTTTTCTCTGCCTTTTTTCTGTTCCGGTTCGGGTGCAGGTTTTTTACCTCGGTTGCCTTTTCAGGCGGCTTTGGCGGCGTGACCGGAACTTTGTCGTCTGTGTCGGCCTTTTCCGTAGACGGACACAGCCATTTTCGGTTTTTCCTCCGGCTTTTTCTGCCCCGGTGTGGGTGCAGGTTTTAGCTCAGCGGCCTTTTCAGGCAGTTTTGGCAGTGTGACCGGGCTTTGCCGTCAGCGTCAGCTTTTTCCGTAAGGCGCAGCCGCTTTCGGTTTTTCCTCTGCCTTTTTCTGTTCCGGTATGGGTGCAGGTTTTGCATCAGCCAGCTTTTCAGGCGGTTTCGGCGGTAGGTTCGGTTTCTTGCCGTCTGCGTCGGCCTTTTCCGCAGGCGCGACCGTTTTCGGCTTTTCTTCCGGTTTTTTCTGTGCCGGAGTGGGGGCAGGTTTTACCTCGGCTGCTTTTTTCGGGCGGATTCGGCGGTGTAACCGATGCCTTATTCTCCGCCAGTCTTGTCCGGCGTTTTTGCAGGTGCTTCGCGTTTCTTGCCGATCTCGCTTTCAGACAGCAGCTTTCCGGGCGGTGTGCCTTTCGCATTGTCACGCAAACGGAAATCTTTCGCTTCTCTCTCGCCCATGTCGTAGACGAACGCTGGGATTTCTGTTTTCTTCGCAAGCTCGCTTGCCTTGCGGCGGCGGTTGCCGGAAACGATTTGAAACTCGCCGTCCTCGCGCTGCCGCAGGATAACCGGCTCTTGTACGCCTCTGAGAACGATGCTGCTCGTCAATGCTTCAAGACTTTTCGGACTCGGCGGTGCGAAGACGCTGCCGGGCAAGTCGTGGATTTTAGCAAGCGGAATGTTGACCGGTTTCCTTTCTTGCTTTGTGGGGTCGCGGGCTTTTTCTTCTGCCATGTGTTACCTCCAAATGATTTTTTATATCAAAAAATACGTCTCACCGTGAGACCTATTTTCTGCCGAAGTCGTGCCGCACCTGGGCGGCATAGAAAAAGCCCATCGTCGTCGGCGCATTGTATAGCGCGGTCAGAAGATAGGCTTTGATGTTATTGATTTGTGTTGTGGTTGTCCGCAGGCTGTCCAGAACATAGGCAACGTGCATCTGGTTCAGTTGGCGGAACCGCTCCTTGATGATCTCGATGGGGATTTGGTCTTTTCCCAGCCGGACAGCGTCGGCGGTACTGCTCAGGACTTCCGAGATCAGCTCCACCAGCGCGTCCACATCCTCGGCGGCGTACTGCGTACAGAGCGCGTCATATTCGATTTGCTTTCTGACACGCTCTTTCAAGCTCCATCGCTCGATCAATCGTCCTCCATCTCCCGGCGGTTTCGCAGGAGAGATAGATGGATCAGGATAACTAAACTCAGGATAATTATTATCAATATAACTTGGGTCGGAAAATCCGACTTCTTGAAGTCGAGGTTTCCGACCTTTAGAAGTCGGGATTTCCGACTTCTGGACGTCGAGAATTTCGACTTCTGAAATGGGCGCAGGAATTTCCTCTTTTTTGGGCGGAACCTCGCGGGTCGTGAACCGCTTGACGTATATCTTCGTCGGCTTGCCCTGTCCTTGGCGGACGCGCTCAATCAGACCTGCGCCCTTAGTCTTGTCCAGCTCGGCAAGCAGCTTCATTGCCTTGTCACGCCCGCAGCAGAGATCGTCGGCAATTTCCTCGACCGTGTAATAGATGAACACGCGCCCGTCCTCGTCGTACCAGCAGTGTTCCTCGGACAGCCCCATGCGGTCAAGCAGCAGGCCATACAACAGCTTTGCTTCGACGGATACGTTTTTGAATCGCTGGTGCGTAAAAACTCATTTTTGGATGTATTATCCGCCATTCGTATTGCTAATGAAGCCAGAATGAGCGGCAAACAAGGGGAATTATTACCTACTGATTTGAACTTGGACACTATCGTTTGAGAATTGTGTATTATAAGACAAAGAAGCCGAAAACGCGAATGCCGCATATACACAAATTGATTGAAAAAATCGAGTTGAAGCAAAAATTGATGCTGTACTTGTAAGCGTATCATCTTTCAAACGCTAAAAAGGCATATCAAAATATTTTCGGATGGAATGAGTTTATAACTATTATCAAGGAATGGGGTTGCCAGGAAATATGGAAATACAGCCAAAAAGGACTGGAAGGAAAATTGATGGTGCTGTATGAATGATGTTGCTAGAGAGAGTGGTTTTTCTGGCAATGAATAAAAATAGTGTCTACCATTGGTGGCTCATTCGCCAACCGTTTGCGTTGCATCCTCAAATTATGACCGTAATACAAAGACACTTTTTCCTTGCTGGGGCAGCCGAAAAAGTATCTTGTATGAGACATAACACTAAGTTTTCTCAATATTCTTGTTTTCTCTACATTTTTTCAAAATTTTGGGTGCATATATCTGAACCATTCGGGAGAG
>VOFG01000848.1_pt1 | contig 46263 bp, 61 predicted proteins | sample 5384171 | NCBI WGS metagenome assembly VOFG01 (sample SAMN12384726, study PRJNA508395) | human gut metagenome | isolation source: healthy gut F | host: Homo sapiens
AGTAGTCCGTAGCAAAAGTTCACGGGCAGATACGGTCAGTATCGGTTTTCCGGTGACGGCAGAGGTGTCTACATATTCTGTCAGGAAATCAAATTTGCGGTATAGCCATTTCTTCTGTTTCTCTTCGTCGAAGTTGTTCAGCGCAAAGGTAGTCTTCTCATAACGGTCGCGCTGCCAGAAGTCTTTCTCATTAGGAGAATGGTCGTCACGATGTTCTATCATCCGACGGACAAACTCCACAGCGGGATTGTCTTTCTTACGGTAATGCTCGCGTTTAGGCTTCACCAATACTTCGTTGAGCGCATATGTAGCGGGAGAAAGTGCTACTTTATACGAAAGATTACGTGCCGGATGGATCAGCCGGCTATATTCATTATAGCCTACGGTTGAGATCACAAGCACTCCTTCGGAGCGATGGGTTTTGAAATAAAAGCGTCCGTCACTTCCGGTAGTCGTTCCTTCGGTCGTGTTTTCAGACGTACAGATACATAAGATAAAGGGTTCTCTGGTCAGAGAATCAGTCACCACACCCTGCACTATGTATTGGGCACTTAGCGGAATACTGATAGCCAATAAAAGAAAGAGCGCTACTGCACCTTTAATTATTAATCTCATATCTTATACCTTAACATCCTATTGAATTGAGCGGGGGCAAAAGGTAGGGAGGGATTTCAGAACAAAAAAAAGGTCTATATAGCGGGAAGAACTGTTCTCGTTTGACATTTGATCAAGGAAAAAGAATACGGAATCTGGTCAATCCGTCGGCATAAGTCCGCAGAGAGAAGGTACAGCCGTGACGCATCAGAACCTCCGGATAAAGATCAGTCCGATTCCCTGACCATTGGGCTTGGTGGAGAAAGAACGGGCTGAACGAGCCGCTTCCACCTCTTTGCTGATTCCCTTACCGTTGTCCACCACTTCGATAGTGGCAGGAGAAAGGGTGCGGACGATAATCTCGCCATCCTTTTCGATGCTTTCCGCAGCATTCTTGATGATGTTTACCAGTACCTGTTCGAAGAGGGAGGCATCCATTTTACCTCTTTCAGTGTTTCGTCTATCTCCAGACGAAGTTTTATGTTCCGGTCGGCACACATACCTTCCATAAAACGCTTGCAGGTAAATGCGAGGTCATTCAGGTCGACAGGCGTGAGCGTCGGTTCGGGAATCTTCACTACATCGGCAAAACGGGTGATGAAACGGCTCATAGAGAAACAGCGTTCGATACATACACGCATGACATCGCAAATATCATCCATGCCTTCTTCGGCAGAAAGCGCCTGCTCTACTGTATCCAGTGTGGAGGTTATTCCGGCAGTAGTGTTGTTCACTTCGTGGGCAATCATGCGGATCACCTTCTCGTAGGCTTTCTTCTCTGCCTTCATCACTTCGTCCGTCAGACTTTCTATCAGGAAGAAGGGGTGCTGAAATCCACGGTCAATAAAAGAGGAATGCGTACATCTATAAATATTCGAATCATTCAGACGGACGGTAGCCGTTTCTCCCTTTCGGCACATTTGCCAACTCGGCGGCAAGCGGAGAATCTATCTCGTTCATCTTTTGCCCAAGACATCTTCCTGACGGACACCCAGCATTTTCTGCGCCATCGGGTTCAGGCTCGGAAAGGTCCTCGTCCAATGTGGTGAGGATGACTCCCATCGGAGAGGCTTTAATCAGCAGGTCAAGGAAGTTATTCTGTTCGCGAAGACGGAGACGTTCATTCTTTAGTTGCTCCATCATCCGGTTGAAGACGTTCACAATACGGTCGGCTTCATATTGCCCCACGGGACTTAACCGGCTGCTGAAATCCTGTTCGCGCAACAGTTCCATACCGCTTCCGATAGAGTTCAGCGGTTTCACAATTTTACGATAGAAAAACGGAGATAACACAGGATAAAAAGGACCAACCCTCTCCTATATAGAAATAGATCATATTCAACCGGCTTGAAAGGAAAAGCAATCCACCCCCCAAGACCAGAAGCAGGAAAACGAGTATACCAAAGAATCCTTTTATACGCATAATAATAGTAAGGTCTATCTGCTAAACACTGATTCCAAACTTCTCCAAACGACGGTAAAGGGCGGCACGACTGAGGCCAAGCGCTGTAGCTACCTGACTCAGATTTCCCTTATGACGCTCCAAAGCCTGCAAAATCGTCTGCCGTTCTATTTCATCAGAGTCATACCAGCAAAGGATGCGCCTTCGGCGACTTTTCTGATCTTCGTGACGGATATACTGAGCATCAAAGTCGGCGGCATCAAGCGTCGGCTTTCCATTGACCAGAATCGTACGTTCTACCAGATTCTTCAATTCACGGATATTTCCCGGATAAGGTAAGCGACTCAGAAACTGCAAGGCATCCGCCGAAAATTCGGTGCGAGGAAAACCGTTGGCCTCTGCCTGACGATCGGCAAAGTGACGTGCCAGCAAGGGAATATCCTCCCGACGCTCACGCAAAGCCGGCAGTCTGACGGTAATCAGATTAATACGGTAAAACAAATCTTCGCGGAAAGTACGTTCGCCCACCATCTTGCGTAAATCGGCATTGGTAGCGGAGACGACACGAATATCCGTCTTACGGGGACGGCTGTCTCCCAATACTTCAAACGTCTGATCTTGTAACACCCGCAAAGAGCTTCACTTGACAAGAAGGGTCGAGATCACCGATCTCGTCCAGAAAGATGGTTCCTTTGTTCGCCATCTCAAAGCGTCCGATACGGTCGGAGGAAGCATCCGTAAAAGGCTCCTTTCTTATGGCCGAACATTTCACTTTCGAACAGACTTTGGGAGATTCCTCCCAAGTTCACTTTGACAAAAGGCTGTTTGGCACGCTGGCTGTTGATGTGTATCGCCTCGGCTATCAGTTCCTTGCCCGTCCCGCTCTCACCGGTGATCAGTACGGAAGCATTCGTCTTTGCTATACGGGCAATGGTGTTCAGTACTTCCGTCAGTCCCTGACTACGGCCGATGATATGACGACGGTCGAAAGCGTCATTCTGTTCCTGCGTTGTCTCTTTGGGAGAGCCTGCCAGTTCCAAAGCCGTCTCGATACGTTGCAACAATGCCGCATTATTCCAAGGCTTGGTGATGAAATCGAAGGCTCCTGCCTGCATACCTTGCACGGCAAAGCTGTATGCTTCCCCAGGCGGTCATCAGTATCACCGGGTTTCCGGACGGAATATTTTCACTTGCCTGAGCAAAGTCAGCCCTTCTTCACCTGTAGTAGAAACGGTGAAGTTCATATCCATTAAGATTAAATCCGGTGCTACGGAACGCACCACCTCCATAGCTTCTCGGGGACCGGAAACCGTTTGTGCTTCATATCCAGCCCGCTTCAACATAAAACTGAGTGAAGAGCGTACCGCACTGTCGTCGTCTATTATTAAAATCATAGTTTAAATTACTTGTGACAAAGATATTGTAAATACTCAATACAAGCAACAAATAGCCCGATTAATCCCTATTGCCGCACTATTTCATCAAAATCTGCTTCCAACTCCGTGTTAGCCTGAAATCCCAGAGAGTCAGACTACGGATCTGATAAAAGTAATACCAGTAATAATAAAGTTCGGAGATGTGCTTCCGGCGCGCCTCGTCTTTGGCGTTCTGGGCGTCATTTAAATCCAGCGTGTTGATTTTACCTATCAGGAAGGTTTCAATACTGGTTTTGTAACGTTGCTGAGCCATGCCATCCGCCTCTTTGGCTATCTCCAATTGCTGTGCCTGATTATTGAAGTTTGCCACCAGCAAGAAGATGTCCTGATTGAAGTTGATCTGTTCCTGCCGGATCTTCGAAAGCACTACATCGCGGTTGCTTTTCGCTACCCGTACCTTTCCGCGTCTCTTTCCCCAGTCCAGAATCGGAATCTGAACGCCTACCTGCACAATCTGATTATCCTGCAAGTTCCTGTAGACACTGGAAAGTTCACGACTCTCTCCCGTATATCCTACACTAGCAAACAAATTAATGCTACGCAGATTACCACGTGCCGTAGCTACCGCATAATCGGCCTCCAACTGACGGCGACGAATATTCTGGGCAAAAGAATTACGTTCCAGCGCTTTATTCAAAACCATATTATATTCCATTTTACCACAATCTACCGACTCGGGAACGACAGGACGGAGGATTTCATCCTCTCCCACTCCCAGAAAGGCACGAAGTCTGGAACATCTTGGCATTCAGATCACTTTCGGCTTCGGTCAACGCAGCCTTTGCATTCAATGCCGAAAGTTTTAACTGGAGAAGTTCATTTTCCGAAATCTGTCCCATCTTGCGTTTAGCTATAGCCACTTCGTAAAGCTGATTGGCATTCGTCAAGTTCTGACGGGCGGTTCAAGAGTCTCCTTCGCCAACAGCAGATCAAAATAATAGGTAATAGCCCGCATCGTCACTTCTTCGGTAGCTGTGATAAATTCCGCTTTCGCTTCGGCATATCGCACAGGTTCTATACGCCTGTTCCACTTCACATTATTCACACCAAGAATAGGTTGGGTCAGTTTTAAAGTAACAGGAACGGACATCAGATGGCGATCACCGCTATTACCCAGTTGCTTTAGGTAGTCGAGGGAAGAGGTTAGTGAAAGTTGTCCACCGGTAAGCCAGATATTCTGGTCGATGGAAAGTTCACCGGAAAGACCTAAGGCGCTGTTGCGGACAAAGCTGTAAGAACCGTCCGGATTCTGATAGGAGCCGTAAGATTTATTGTAATTAGGCAGTGTTCCTTTCAGATTGATTTCCGGAAGAAGATCGGCACGGAATGTGCGATATTCCCAATAAGATGTTTTCAACTCATTCAAGGCAACGGCAGCGTCAACAGACTGCATACGCGCCATAGCGATAGCTTGTTCAAGGTGATTTCCTCTCTTTCTGTGCCGACACTGCCAAAGGCAGACAGATTGCAGCCAGAACAAACAATATACTTTTCTTTTTCATTGTACACGGTATTTTCCAGTCAGATAGAATCAAACCATGTGCCAAAAGAATAATACATTTACTATCAATCGGTTAGAGAAATGTATCAGTGTTCATTTTCGGACACTATGCACAGAAATGAACGTTCAGTCTTATTCGCAGAAATTCGGGATACGTACAGTAAAGCGAGTTCCCCTGCCTACTTCGGAAGTCACAAAGATCGTTCCTCTCAGACGTTCGACAATCGTCTGGCAGATACTCAATCCAAGACCGGCTCCCTGTGTAAAGTTGTCCACCTTATAGAATCGTTCGAAGATATGACGGATACCTTCTTCGGAAATGCCGACTCCCGTATCTTCCACAAAGATTCGGGTATATTCGGGATCTTCATCTTCCTCATATCCGAAAGTAATGGAACCGTAAGTCGTAAACTTGGCAGCATTATTGATCAGATTATTGACGACTTGTTGGAGACGGACATTATCTGTCACCAGGTATTTTTTCTCATTATCGGGCATACGAAGCAACAGTTCCACTCTCGGAGGCATATTCAGTTGTTGAGAATCATGCACTGTCTTCAGCAGCAGAGGCAAATTATGATTGGCAAACATAAATTCCATTGTTCCTGACTCGATACGCGACAGATCGAGAATATCATTAATCAATGCAAGTAACAATCCGCAATTCTTATTGATCGTTGCTATAAATTGCCCTATTTCCTCTTCTGTAAAGCCGCTTGTATCGCTCAACAAGTCGGAGAAACCGACAATAGCATTCAGTGGTGTACGGATTTCATGACTCATATTGGCAAGGAAAGCAGATTTCAGTTTGTCAGCCTGAAGTGCCTTATCACGCGCCTCCCTCATTTCCTGTTCTGCTGTCTTATAACGTTGGATACTTTGGCATACACCTAATATATTATATAGCGAATCTCTCGTCAGACCGGAAATAACAGAGGAACGGTATTCCCACCATTCATATTCTCCATTGGCATTGCGCTGACGGAAATTCAAACGGGTATTGGTTTTCTTTTCCCGCCAATGTTTTATCAAAGAGAATACGCATTTTCCTTCAAATCCTCCGGATAAACCATACGATCCATTTCGTCGCGGGTGATGGAAGTAATCGACTCATCATAACCAAAACGAACAAGAAAAACCTTGCGGAAAGATGAAACTATTACTCTCCACATCAAACTGCCAAGGGTAAATAGAACTTTCCTCCACGGCCATGTCAAAGAAACGTTTCTGCATTTCTTCATCCGATACGTTGCGTGCCGAAAGTGCCATACCGGTAATCTGCCCGCCTGAATGAATCGGAACAACTTCCCCGGAAACCGGGAAATAATGTTCGCTATGTACTTCTTTCATAAAAGCCCCATCGGGAATAATGACACTCTGCCCAGTCTCTCCCACCTGCTTCAATATCTTGTAAAGGATATCCTGACCGTTATAGTATATTTTGAAAATACTGCCCGCCATCATTCCTTCATAATTCCGTCCGCCCGATTCTGAGGGTAAATGAAGGATCTTCAGCAGAGAACGGTTGGTAAAGTGAATATGAAGATCAGTATCATATGTGATCACACCGTCGCGTATGGAATGGAAGATATTATCAAACTCATTCCGCTGTTCCACCAGTTTATTCTGCACCAACAAGCGGGTCTGGGCATGTATCCGTCGCTTAGCTTCACGACGGTTGACACGAATGAGCCACACGATAGAGACGATCAACAATGCCAGGATAGATGGATAAAGAAGAATAAACAATAATTTATATCTTTCCCAATACGGCTGATTAACAACACTGCCACTGGAGGAAACCTTATCCGGGTCTATATGAAAGAAGTCCAGCTGTTTATAATCGTAATAAATCCCTGTTCCGTCTCCGTCACACCCAGTTTCAAGGGAGATTCCCCTTCAACACTCGCGATGCCTTCTTTGCAGCAGACATCGCAGAGGTATAGGCGTCTGCGTCATATGCCGCAAATACACCGTTCATCAGCCCCACATTCTGACTGGAGAAGACCGGTGCTTTGGAGTTCTTGCCTACAAACGAAAGGAACGGTGACCATTTGGGAGCAACCACAACCCGAGCATAACTATTGCGGGGATAACAGATAGCCGCAATAATATGATTGGTTGATTCATGCTGGGTATTGTAGAGTTTCATCTTGTAATCCGGATTTCTCTTCCTGAAAAAAGCTGCCATTCTTGTTTGAAGTCCTCACGTCCCTTATTACTCAGAAAACTGTTGTCAATCACACATATCACTTCTTTCCGTTGGGGAAATACCTTTGTGCCTGCTTTAAGATCACATAAAATCGGGATTAGCGGTGAATCCGCATACATTGGGAAGACTCGCTATAAGTTCTTTATCGGGATATTTGATTCCGAAAAACACAACGGAACTTGGTAAGGCAACGAATCGCCGGAAGAGAAAAGAGTGTAAAAGCCTCATCGCTGGCTGTGATAATCATATCCGTCTTTCTGTCACGGGCACGCTGACAAAAACGCTGCATAATCACTTTCTCCGAACTGAATGACCAAAAATCGGCATCCAAATATTCAGTAGTAATATTTACTTTCAGTCCATTCTCTTTGAATCCCTTTGGTCAGCCCCTCATTCAGGTCGTTGTGCCAAGGGGTTTGCGAGGTATAAGATTGAAGTAAAAAGTATGTTGTATGTATGTTCTGCTGCCGCCGCCCGGGCAAAAACAACGAAGAACAAAACAACAAACAAACAGTAATATTGTCGGTTCATAAGCAAAAAACAGCATTGTTTTCAACATTTTGCCTACAAAGATAAGTTATTATATTGAAAACAATGCAAATAGCTTCAGTTTTTTATTCCTCGCGTAAGGCTTCTGCCGGCTGTATACGGATCGCCTGCCGGGCGGGGAACCAAATGCCTATGAGTATCATCAAAGCCATCAAAAGAATTGTCACACAAAAAGTGATAAGAAAACGAATGATACCCACTCTATACCACCTTCCGTCAGTTCCAGATAACCTATATTATAACAAATAATTGCAGCAGGCAAAGCAGCCAGTGCCAGTAGCAACAAGCCTTCTTTATTAAGACGATGCCAGAGTCCCATGCGTGGAACCGACTGCGACACGAAGTCCGAGTTCTCCACGACGATGCTGGGTACGAAACCAGAATGTACCGACTATTCCCAACAGGATATTCACCAACAAAAAGCCCATCATCCAAAACCGCGTCTGCATCTGATTGACATTGGTACGATTATAATCCTCACGTATCATCTCGTAATCGTGTACCTTCAGTATAAAAAGATTTCCCACACTGAACTGGGTATCCGACTGTTCCATCAGACGCTCCGGAAAGCCGGGAGCCGTATTCGGCTTTACACGCAGGCAAACTTCCGTATTGAGCGGATACAGGTCATCATTAATCTCGGCCAATTGTGCTTCCGTAAGAGGAATAGCCATATAGCGATCGCTGTAATTTGGCCAAAATCATTGTAACGTACCTTAGTCGATACGGCAGCTATTTTATAAACGTCTGTAGAATCATCCACATTCACGACTTCTTTTCCCAACAACGTACGGTCACCCTTATAACCGTCAGGCCATATATTCTCGCTGAGAACCGCATTTCCGTTTTTTATAGCCTGCATTAAAGGCTGATATCCCTGTCCATCCGCACTTTGATAACGGAACACCTGAAAAAACTCCGGTGTTACCGAACGTCTCAACGGACTGCGCACCAGCGTATCAAGGCGAAAACGGATGCCGGAATTACTTCCTATATACGGACGTGCATTCACTGATATCGAGACAGCCTCTACTTCCGGCAAGCGACGGAGTCGGTTAGTCAGTTCAACAATGTCCTGTCCCGTCGTCGTTTCCTTCTGCCCTCTCGGAATATAAGAATCACTCTTATTGTTTTTCAGACTGAGTTCCAGATAGTAAGTATTGGTGATGTCATATCCCAGCGGTTCGTAATAAGTACGCGCTGTTGCATACGTCCAATCGACAATATACCACAACACCACGAAAACAATCAGCAATTCTGCCCACAGCCACCCGTTCGAGCGACGTTCGTTCCATATTTGTTTTAACAGTTGCATCTTCTTAAAATTAGTTTGTTGAATGTTTCGGTTATCTCTCATTGATGGCATCCACAATATTTGTCCGTGTCACTCTCCATGCCGGAATAGCAGCACTCAATAAATTAAGTGCAAAGCAGGCAAAAAATGCGAGCAAGAACACAACCGGGTCAAACAGCAGATCCATACACATGGTCCGCAAACCGTCACACCATTACCCATAAAGTCAATGGAAAACAGCATACTTCCCAAAAAAGAAAGTTGCGCCATAACTCAGAATTAATCCGAGCACTCCACCCAACAGTGAATAAAGCATATTCTCAGAAAGTACCTGTATCATCAGTTCGCGTCTGGGCGCACCGAAAGCTTTTCGAACACCGATTTCAGAAAGGCGTTTGCGCATACGCGACAATGTCAGTCCGGAAAGGTTGACAGCAGGTACGATCAACAGAATGATTAACGTTATTATATACTGACGGACAGCCTGCTTCACAGCCGGAGGATTATTGGCTGAATATCGTTGCGCCGCCACAAAATAAGTATCCGGCTGGTCACGATAGAGCAATTCATAATCCGGATAACCTTCCATATATCTGTCCCTGAGACGTTCAGCTTCCATACGGATTGCCGGAAAGTCATCCTGAGATTTAGCCAGAATGTAGACACTCACCATTCCCATAATTCCATATTCACCCCAACTGGCGGTAAACGCATCTGTTGAACTTAAAGGAATCCAAATCTGGGCATAAGCATACCGTGCCAGTTTGGATACGGGACGCACAACTCCACAAATCATATAAGCGGAGTGATTTAAAAGGAATGTTTTTCCGACTACATCCGATGTTCCGAACAATTGCCGGGCTATATCCTCAGATATTACTGCTTTGGTTGCACCGGCATCAAAAGTAGCCTTATCAAACGGATATCCCGAAAGGAAATCGAACTTAAATACTTTCCAGAAATCATCATCCACCTGCAATACACTGCAACTAACCTTCTCTCCCGCTGGCTTGGCAGCCAGCATCGTTTCCGAGAAACTGCTGGTTATAGTAACTGCTTCAGGGGCAGCCATTTCTTTAAAACAGGCTTTCGCTGTCTTATAAGAAACAGGTCCGTTACTCTGCCAGTTCTCGTTTGTTTTATACTGAAATCCCGCATACCTGAAAATCAACATACGGTCACGATAGCTTTCCGGAGCAAAGGGTGCAATAGTAGCACGCAATGTGATCACAATCACCATAATCATAGCAATAGCCAATGCCGTACCTATGATAGAGATAGAAGAAAGTAACTTATTCTCCTTCAACAGGTGAAATGCTTGTTTGAAATAGAGTTTTATCATTGTAATCTCATTATCTTCTCATTCATTTTCATACTTATCAGAATCCCCAGCCTTTCGTGCTCACATCCGGGCATTTCAGGCCTTTATGATTGATTCTGCCTACTCCGTCACGCTTCAGAGAAGCTCTGTCTGCCTTGCCGGACAATTTGATATTTCCGACTCCATCCACTTTGGCTTTCACAGTATTGCAGTTTACATTGACATTCATATTCCTACCCCGTCTACCATTAATTCCAACTCATCACAATGGAGCCTTTTTCACCTCACAGTTTCCCACTCCATCGAGTTTGAAAGTTACATTTTTTCAGTTTCAGGGTTTCTTTAGCATTGAAGTTGCCGACACCATCGATCTTTACACTCTTCAAATCAGGGGCTGTGATATAGAACGTCAGGTTCTTAACGTTTTTTACATTCTTCTGCTTATATTCGATAACCAATGTTTCTCCTTTTACCGTTACTTTTGTTTTATCGACATATTCAAAAAGGACCTTCCATCCGACAGGAATAAGTATCGGATTGAGTGAAAATAATGTTACCTACCGACCGCAGATTGATAGCGGAAAATTCGCCTACTTTACAATCTTCACTCACATTTTTTGTGCCCAAAGCGGGCAAAGGGCTACACTTAATAATACCGCAACAGCAGTTATAAAAAATATGCTTTGTCATGATTAGCTTTTTTAGAGTTTAAAGGGGATTACTGTACCTGCCGGCCATCGAAGAAACGGATAGTTCTTGAAGTCTGTTTCGCCTGTTCTTCATTATGCGTCACCATAACGATAGTTCGGCCGTCTTCCTTATTCAGCCGATGGAGAAGTTCCATGACTTCGGCACCCATCTTAGAATCCAGATTACCGGTAGGTTCATCGGCCAGAATTATCTCCGGATGACCGATAATTGCACGCGCTATGGCCACACGCTGACACTGACCACCGGAAAAGCTGTGTCGGAAAGTGATTCATACGATGACTCAATCCGACTTTTTCCAGTACCTCCTTCGCCAAACGCTTGCGTTCACCGCTGCCGATACGACGATAGAGTAACGGTAACTCAACGTTATCCATCACATTGAGTGAATTAATCAGATGGAAAGACTGGAATACAAAGCCCAGTGTTTTGTTACGGAAAGCCGCCAGTTGCTTATCTTTCATTCCCTCAGTGTGCGTACCGTTAATTTCAACAGTTCCTGTTGTGGGTGCATCAAGCAGTCCCATAATATTCAACAAAGTAGATTTGCCACATCCGGACGGCCCCATAATGCTTAGAAATTCTCCGCGGTCTACGGTCAGATTCACGTTTTCCAGTGCTACCGTTTCAATCTCGTCCGTACGGTAAATCTTAGAGAGAGAAGTCAATGTTATCATAACTATAAGTATTTAATTTAGATCGTTTTTATCTCATTTTCAGCTTATTCTTGTTCTTATAAGAGCCATATCACTGACTACCACTACATCTCCCGGTTGTAAGCCACTCACCACTTCCACATATTCAAAGTTGGAATCGCCCAGGCTGTACTTTACGTTTCACCAGTTCGTCATCAGATGTCGGACAAAAGATCATACTCACCACGTCCCACATAGAAAGAAGCGTTTGCCATCCGCATCACATCTTCCTTTACGGCATTCATCACATAAACGTCCGTTTTCAGTCCCGAACGTAAACGGTGGTTATTATCGTCTTTCAACTGCACTGTAAAAGAAATGACTCCGTTTTTTAGACAGGGGTGTCACACTGCTGACCGTTCCTTCCAGTTTGTCATTGCCTATCTTCACAACCGCTTTCCCTCCGGCAGCTACCCGGTCACCGTAGGTATCGGCTATTTCACCTTCTACTTTAAAATGGCTTAAGTCTGAGATGATGGCCACCTGTCCGCCTTGCGAAATCTGAGCACCGATCTGATTATTAATGTAGGTAAGAATCGCTTTACGCGGAGACCGAATCTGGGCATCGTCCAGTGTACGCTTCATTTCGGCAAGACTTTTACGGAAGATATTGAAATCCAGTTCCTGCACTTTCAGTTCGGCAGCCGCTACTTCTTTTTCGTTCTTATATTGTTGTTGGGCTGTTCGTATTCCAGTTGTGCTACGTTATAGCTCAATTCTGCCTGACGCACTTTATCTGTTGTTCCCGCTCCCAGACTGTCCAGATAGTGTTCGTTCCGAAGTTCCACTTTCATGCGGCTCAATTTCATGGCAGAGACCTTAATCTGCATCGCCATATCGGAAAGTTTCGTCTGATTATTGACGCGAAGGTTTGATCCAACTTATAGCAGCGCATCTGTTCTTCGTCAAGCAGTTTTTTATATTCCGTTTCCGTGCTCTGAAGGTCGAGTTTCAGAATCGGAGTGCCGATTTCCACACTATCCTCCTTTTCTGTATACCTCAACGATACGACTGTTAATGGGAGAATTGATGATTTCTTCAAATGCAGGGACTACCTTACCGGAGGCGCTGACACTAACTTCAATCATTCCCTTATCAACTGTAGAAAGTACCAGATCCTTCTTTTCCACTCCTGTCCGCATGACAGATATAAGTACACCGATAACAACTATACCGGCCACTCCTATCGATGAATAACGGATGATCTTTTTATTGCGTTCTTTGTTACGCACTTCTTTGGGTATTTCTCTGTCCATATCTAAGTATTTACAATTTCACTTTCAGTTGTTTTACCTTTTATTATACCAAATCTATGCCAAAAGCATAATCAACTGATTAACAGAGAATAATAAAAAAAGAGAAGGTGTCCGATATCGGACACCTTGTACGAATTTACCGTTCAAAAAAACATGGTGTCACTATACTGTTGTTATAGTGTCACTATCTCCTTGTAATAGTGTCACTATACCGACCGGATAGTGACACCATCTAAACGGTGGTGCTATACTATTTCTTTTGAGTTTGGTTGCGGTTCTTGTTTGGCCGGTTGCGGCTCCCTGCATGAGGTCTTTCCCCCAATGGGTAGTTGCCTCAATTGCTTCCCGGTCACGGATCTCTTTCGCCTTGCGGGCATAGACAATCATTCTCATGGACTGATCATAGGTGAAGTAATTCCATACCCAGTTCAACAACACCACTACTTTATTGCGTACTCCCAGAATAGAGCGCAGATGTACTACCAGCCACATTACCCAGGCAAACCATCCCTGCATCTTCACCTTGCTGAATTCCGCCACGGCACGATTACGCCCGACAGTCGCCATCGACCCCAAGTTACGATAATGAAAAGGCTTCATCTCTTTTCCTTTTTCCAGGCGGATCAGATTCTTTGCCAGCAATTCCCCTTGTTGGATGGCAACTTGTGCCAGTTGAGGATGTCCGTTCGGATAATCTTCGTCACCGGAAAAGAATACATAAGTCACCAATGGCAAATACATTATTCGTTCCTTCTACCCGATTGAAGGCATCTACTTTGATACGGCCTCCACGACCGATTACGGACGTATTCATATTCCCAAAAAGAAACTCCGGTCACTCCACTTACCCAAATAAAAGTACGGGTAGCAATCTCACTGCCGTCTTCAAGTGTCACCTTATGGTCACGGTAATCCGTGACACGCTTATTTAAAAGAATGTTGACTCCCATTTCACGGAGGAACTGTTCTGCATGACTAGATGAGTCTTCGGACATTCCGGCAAGTAGCCGCGAACCCGCTTCTATCAGATAAATATGCATCAGACTACTGGGCATATCGGGATAATCATTCGGCAATACAAATTTCTTCATTTCCGAAAGTACTCCCGCCACTTCCACTCCCGTGGCACCACCACCTACGACAACGATATTCAGCAACTCCTGCTGTTCTTGTTTGTTGGAGCAGGTCACAGCACGCTCCAAGTTGGCGAGAAGCGCATTTCTGAGCCCCATAGCTTCGGACACGTTTTTCATTGGCATGGCCTCCTCTTCGATATGTTTATTACCGAAGAAATTGGTCGTCGTACCTGCGGCAAGAACCAGATAGTCGTATTCCGCCTTCCCTATGGAAGTCTGTATCATGTTCTTTTCGGGAAAACAGCACGTACTTCCGCCATACGGAAATAAAAATCTTTCCGATGCTGGAATATCTTGCGGAAAGGGAAGGAAATGGAAGTCGGTTCCATACCTGCCGAGGCCACCTGATAAATTAACGGAGGGAACTGATGATAGTTGTTCTTATCTATCAACACAACTTGAAAGCCTGATTTTTTCAAAGCTTATTAGCCAACTTCAAGCCACCGAAACCACCGCCTACAATGACGACCCGTTTCTTACTGTCCTTTGCAATATTTAGACTCATATATTAATCATGTTTTATCATACATAATAACACATGAGTATGGCATAAAGTTTTCTAACGCAGACGCAAACGATCTCCTACCTCCGGAATATATTCTCCGTCCTTACGATTCATCTTGTACAGATTCTTGAGACGGATACCATATTTCTGCGAGATGGCATGCATAGAATCGCCGTCTTTCACAATATATACAGTATGAGGCTTGGATGCTTTCTTCTTTTTACTCTTCAGATAGATAATATCTCCGTTCACCAAAGTATAATCACGCTGCAAGTCGTTATACTTCACCAACTTCTTCCAGGCTGATATCAAATTCCTTACCTAAATCCTTGAAAGTATCCCCACTACGGGCTACGATATAGGCGATATCATTGGCGATATACACCGGATGCGGACTCAGCAGCCACGGGTTCTTTTTCGCAACTTGCGTTCCGAGTAGACACCTTTGCTGTCATATTTGTAGAGATCGTAATCTTCGATAATCGTAATCAAACGGTTAGCATAGGAAGGGTCAGTTGCGTATCCCGCTTTCTTCAATCCGCGCGCCCATCCTTTATAATCGGTAATATCGAGTTTGAAAAGGAAGGCATAACGGGCACCTCTTTTCAGAAAGTCGGAATGGTCTTCGTACGATTCGCGGGGATGCTTGTAGGCACGGAAGCATTCATTGCGGGCATCGTCGTCATGACGTACCGAACGTCCGCGCCAACTGCCGCCACACTTAATACCGAAGTGATTATTACTCTTGCGTGCCAACTGGCTGTTTCCGGCTCCGCTTTCAAGCAATCCCTGTGCCAGAGTGATGCTTGCGGGGAATTTTGTGAAGCTTCATCTGCTCCACAGCCAAGTCACTATACTTATTTATATATTCTACATAACGTGCATTCCGTCTTTTGTGCCTGTACTCCTACGGCAAAGAAGATAATGGCAGTTAGAAAGACTAGTCTATACAATTTGTTCTCCATTTTAACTTATATGTGGATTATCGGACACAAAAATCTGAAAAATAATTGGGATTATCAATCTCTTTTCTAACTTTGTAACATTAATAATGTAGAACTAACCTATTTACCGATATGAAGGACCTCACAATTACCGCTATAATCAAAGTATATCAATACGATGAACTGAACGAAGCTGACCGGTCATTAATGAAAACAGCCATGGAAGCAACCGCCCGCAGTTATGCTCCTTATTCGCATTTCTCGGTAGGCGCCGCCGCACTGCTGAACAACGGAACCATTGTGACGGGAACCAATCAGGAGAACGCAAAGCTTACCCGTCGGGACTTTGTGCGGAACGTACTACCCTGTTCTATGCCAACTCGCAGTATCCCGACCAACCGGTAAATACTCTCGCTATCGCAGCAAGAACCGAAAAGGACTTTATAGAAACTCCTATTCCTCCTTGTGGCGCCTGCCGCCAAGTGATTCTGGAAACGGAAAAACGATACGGCCAGCCTATCCGCATTCTGCTATACGGCAGAGAATGTATCTACGAAGTAAAAAGTATCGGCGATTTACTACCGCTGTCATTTGACGCATCAGCCATGGAGGAATAAATTATGTTACAACAGTATCACACCAAACTAAAAGGAACACTCTGCTCTCACAGATTCTTATCTGACAGAGAAAGTCTTTGCAAAAAGAAAAAGGACTCTATAAGTTTATATGGGTCCGCCAAGGAAGCATTACAGTAGAAATCGACCATCAGGAGATGGTACTTTCAAAAGATGACGTTATCTCACTGACTCATCTGCAGCATCTTGAATTTAAGTCCATAGATGGTGAATATATGACTTTGCTGTTCAACAGCAACTTCTATTGTATCTATGGAAACGACCACGAAGTGTCGTGCAGCGGCTTCCTTTTCAACGGCTCGTCCCACCTTGTCCGCTTTACACTGAACGAAGAAGAACGCCGGCAACTGGACCAGATTACCGAAGCCATGGAAAACGAGTTCACCGTTTCCGACAGCCTGCAGGAAGAAATGCTGCGTATCCTGCTGAAGCGTTTCATCATCCAATGCACCCGAATCGCCCGTCAGCGACTGGATATCACGCGCGAAAAGGAATCCGGCTTCGAGATTGTCCGCCAATACTACAACCTAGTAGACGAGCATTACCGGACCAAAAAGCAGGTACAGGACTATGCCGATATGCTTCACAAGTCACCGAAGACACTTTCGAACATATTCTCAACATGTAAACTGCCTTCTCCGCTAAGGGTCATCCACGAACGGGTGGAAGCGGAAGCCAAACGCCTCCTGCTCTACAGCAATAAGAGCGCGAAAGAAATTGCCGATATCCTGGGATTTGAAGACCAGGCTTCTTTCAGCCGTTTTTTCAAAAACATGACAGGACAGAGTGCCGTACAGTTCAGAAATACGGAAGTTGGGAAGAATTGATAAGTGAAGCGGAAGTATTGCCATTTCGGGGTATGCAGAAAGCACGACCTTTGCGGTATAAAGTTAAACCCATAAAAAGACCGCAAAATGAAAGAGAAATTTATTGCTTTGCTTACCTTCACTTCCAGCTTGAAGAATTTCGGAATTAAGTTTATCCGTGTAGCTATCTTAGTCGTATTCGTATGGATCGGTGGACTGAAATATTTCCACTACGAAGCCGACGGAATTGTTCCTTTTGTAGCCAACAGTCCCTTCATGAGCCTTCTTCTATGCGAAAGATGCTCCTGAATACAAAGACCACAAAAATCCGGAAGGAGCCTTCGTTCCGGAAAACCGCGCCTGGCACGAAGCCAATCGCACTTATACTTTCTCCTATGGATTAGAGCGCTCATCATGAGTATCGGTATTCTGGTATTCCTGGGCATTTTCTTCCCGAAAGTAGCGCTGGTAGGTGATACGCTCGCCATCATTATGACGTTGGGTACACTATCCTTCCTTGTCACCACGCCCGAAGTCTGGGTTCCGAATCTGGGTGGAGATGAATTTGGCTTCCCGCTATTGTCCGGTGCCGGAAGACTGGTTATCAAAGATATCGTTATTCTCGCAGGAGCCGTAGTGCTTCTTTCAGACTCGTCACAACGCGTACTCAAAACACTGAAAAAAGCTGATTCTGTCCGCTACGGACACCTTTTGCTTCCCGGATATGACGCAAAACAAATATACTCTTCATGTGTTATAATAGCTGAGTATAAATCGTTAATGAAAGGAAGTTATGAAACAATATGATGCAATTATTATAGGGTTCGGCAAGGCAGGAAAAACACTGGCTGCCGAACTTTCCAACAGAGGATGGCAGGTCGCTGTCGTCGAACAGTCCGATGAAATGTACGGAGGGGCTTGCCCTAACGTAGCCTGTATACCAACCAAAACTTTGATTCACGAATCAGAGATTTCCACCCTGCTTTATCACAATGATTTTGATAAGCAGAGTAACATGTATAGGCAGGCGATTGCCAGAAAAACAAACTTACCTCTTTTTTTAAGAGAAAATAACTACGAGAAATTAAGCAAACGCCCTAATGTGACTATTTACACAGGTAAAAGGGTCTCTCGTTTCAGCCAATACGGTGAAGGTTGCTCTTCCCGAAGAAGAAATCGAACTGCAGGGAAAAGAGATTTTTATCAATACCGGCTCTACACCTATTATTCCCAGTATAGAGGGTATTCAGCAAAGTCGAAATGTGTACACCAGTACCACTCTTCTGGAATTGGATATTCTGCCAAAGCACCTGATTATTGTAGGCGGAGGCTATATCGGACTGGAGTTTGCTTCGATGTACGCCGGCTTCGGAAGTAAAGTGACTCTTCTCGAAGCAGGAAACAGATTCATGCCCCGCAATGATTCGGATATTGCGAAAAGCGTTCGGGAAGTGATGGAGAAGAAAGGAGTCGAGATTCGTCTGAATGTCCGTACTCAATCGATCCATGATACGCACGACGGGGTAACTCTGACTTATTCGGATACTTCGGACGGCACTCCTTACTTTGTAGACGGTGATGCGATCCTTATTGCCACAGGCCGCAAACCAATGATTGAAGGACTGAACCTGCAAGCAGCCGGTGTAGAAGTCGATGCGCACGGGGCAATTGTAGTCAATGACCAATTACATACCAATGCCCCTCATATATGGGCAATGGGAGATGTAAAAGGAGGAGCGCAATTTACCTATGTCTCACTGGATGATTTTCGTATTATCCGGGATCAGCTTTTCGGGGACAAGAAACGTGACATCAACGACAGGGATCCTCTGCCTTATGCTGTATTTATCGATCCGCCATTGGCACATATCGGAATTACGGAAGAGGAGGCACTGAGAAAAGGGTATTCTTTTAAAGTCTCCCGACTGCCGGCAACCTCCGTTGTCCGTTCGCGTACCTTGCAACAGACTGATGGGATGCTAAAGGCTATTATCAATAGCCATAGCGGTAAGATTATGGGATGTACCATGTTCTGTACCGATGCTCCGGAACTGATCAATATGGTTGCAATGGCTATGAAGACGGGACAGACTTCTACGTTCCTGCGTGACTTCATCTTCACACATCCGAGTATGAGCGAGGGGTTGAATCAATTATTTGACGTATAATGTAAAGGGAGGGACTAAAACGTGCAGGAATACGTTAATAACCTTATTATGTCTTTTCCACTAATCTGAGCCTATTTTTATGGCAATAACAGTTATCCCCAGTCGCACATTTGAGTAATACTTAGATGTACGACTGGGGAAAATGATTTATGCAAGAAAAACAAGAAAGACCGGCATTAAACACTCAAATGAATCAAATACTCATATCTATCATTTAAAACAGACTCAAAACAGAGCCTCTGAATCGAGTAAACAGAGCCTCTGAATGGACTAAACAAAGCCTCTGATTCAACCGAACAGAACCTCTGAAATACATCTTTTTTAGCTAAAAAACGGTGATATATAAAAAGAAAGTACTATCTTTGCACCCAAGTTAAACTGTATACTTACCACAATGAGAATTTCTAAGTAAGACAACACTTCTAGTAAACATCACTTTTCATCCATGCTTTTTCTTTATCGTTAAGCATCACGAAATTCGTGTTGTTTAGCCAGTATTGTGTTTGTCGTTCCCTTGTCCCGTGATTATCCTCACCCAGTTTTCAACCTCAAACCCAATAGACCATCATGCCTATTAGTATTCAACAAATCAGCTATATCCATCCGGATAAAGAAGTATTATTCAGTGACCTTAACTTTGCCATCAGTAAAGGGCAGAAGTTAGGATTAGTCGGCAACAACGGCTGTGGCAAATCTACCCTGCTGCAAATTATTGCCGGACAATTAGCACCCTCTTCCGGCGTCATCGTCCGACCGGACGACCTCTATTATATTCCCCAACATTTCGGGCAATATGATTCGTTGACCATCGCGCAAGCCTTACAGATAGACCATAAGCAGAAAGCACTACATGCTATCCTTGCGGGAGATGCCTCAATCGAAAATTTCAGCATATTGAACGACGACTGGAATATAGAAGAACGTTCCGTCGCCGCCCTCGATTCGTGGGGATTGGGCCAATTCCCACTATCCTACCCAATGAATCTGCTCAGCGGAGGAGAAAAGACACGCGTATTCCTCGCAGGTATGGACATTCATAATCCATCCGTCATACTGATGGATGAACCGACCAATCATCTCGATTCGTCAGGCAGACAACGTCTGTATGACTGGGTGGAAAATGGCGTTCCACGCTGTTGGTAGTAAGCCATGACCGTACACTGCTGAATCTTCTTCCCGAAATATGTGAACTGGAAAAGCATCAGATCATCTATTACGGTGGAAACTATGAATTTTACAAAGAACAAAAAACACTGATGCAAGAAGCCCTGCAACAACGCATCGAAGAAAAGAAAAAGCGCTCCGCACCGCCCGCAAGGTAGCCCGCGAAACAGGCTGAACGGAGGGATAAACAAAATGTACGTGGTGAAAAAGAAACCTGAAAAAGGTGTTCCGCGTATTGTACTGAACGGTTTTGCAAAGCAAATCGGAAAAAGAGCACTGCCAAACTAACCGGTGCCCATCAGGAGAAAGCCGAGAAGTTAACTGACGAGCGTAACCAACTCCGAAGTTCACTCTCGCCGACAAGCTGCACTAAAGACTGACTTTAACAATTCCGGACTTCATACCGGTAAAATACTGGTTACGGCAGAGGAGATTAACTTCGGTTATCATCCCGATCAGCCACAACTTTGGCAAGGCTCCTCTCAGCTTCCAGGCTGAAAAGGGGACCGCCTTCGTATAGAAGGAGGCAACGGCAGCGGAAAAACAACTCTGCTGAAAATCATAACCGGACAACTTCAACCACTGAAAGGCACGCTCATACAGGCAAATTTCACCTATGTATATCTGAATCAGGAATATTCGATCATCAATGATCGAAACAGTATTTTGGAACAAGCCTATGCCTTCAATGGCCGCAACCTGCCGGAGCATGAAATAAAGATTATTCTGAACCGATATTTATTTCCGGCTTCCGAATGGGATAAATCTTGCCGGAAGCTAAGCGGCGGAGAGAAAATGAGACTTGCCTTTTGTTGCCTGATGATCAGTAATAATATGCCCGATATGTTTATACTGGACGAACCGACCAATAACCTGGATATACAAAGCATCGAAATTATTACCGCTACCATCAAAAAAAACTATGCAGGTACTGTGATAGCCATCTCACACGATAATTATTTCATTCAGGAGATTGGAGTGGAACAAAGTATATTTTTAAGTTAATCTATTCATATTTTATCCGGTAAACCCTACATATATCGATACAGTTTTTATAACTTCGCAGCGCGAAGAAAATAGAAAAAATATAAAATGAATCAAACAATTTGAATCCCTGTGGTTTGTCTTTTACAAAGACGAACTACTACTTGAAAAGGAGGGAACGGTACATTTGCCATTCCCTGCGGAGAAATTCCTCTATCCTGATCAAAGACAAGACTACAGTACACAATATCACCACACTGGAAGGAAGAAACTGCAAAGCATTCCGTATCCCAACCTATTGAAGAGACAGAGCAATATGCAATGATAGGGCTTCGCGCTTCTTACGAATACCTTCCGCTGGGACATTATCAGGCAGCAGGCAAAGCCCACGAAATACTGCATTTGGACAGAAACAGTCTGTTCTGCTCGGCTTGCGGCACTCCGATGGAACAAAAGGAATCTATCATGAAACGCTGTCCGAACTGTGGCCGTGAAGTGTATCCGGCTATCTCGACAGCCATCCTTGTTTTAGTGCGCAAAAGGCGACTCCATACTTCTCGTTCATGCCCGCAACTTTAAAGGCAGATTCAACAGCCTTGTAGCCGGATTCCTCGAAACAGGCGAAACACTGGAAGAAATGTGTAGCCCGCGAAGTGAAAGAGGAAACCGGACTGGACGTGAAGAATATCACTTATTTCGGCAACCAGCCCTGGCCCTACCCCAGCGGATTAATGGTAGGATTCATTGCCGATTATGCCGGAGGAGAAATCAAATTGCAAGAAGAGGAATTAACTCCGGTGATTTCTATACAAGAGATAATTTGCCGGAACTTCCACGAAAGTTGAGCCTGGCACGGAAAATGATCGACTGGTGGCTGGAATGCTCCCATAAATAAACAGACATGGAGAACATCATCAAAGGAATCCGCCGATATTATCCGGTATCTGACAGGCTCACTGGAAATGCTTTTCAGCCACATGAAAAAAGCTGGAATTGCCAAAGAAACACTTACTGATACACGGCGGAGTATCAGATCGTCACGTCTACTTTATTGAGAAAGGATTTTGCCGCCCTATTGCCTGCGTGACGGTGAAGAAATCACGATCTGGTTCTCACGCGAAGGCGATATCACTTTTGCGATGAAAGACTTATACCACAACCAACCGGGATACGAATATGTAGAGTTACTGGAAGATTGCGAACTATATGCCATACGCATTGATGAATTAAATCAGATTTATGAAACAAATATCGAAATTGCCAACTGGGGACGCATTATCCATCAGGAATGTCTGCTCTACATGGACATACACCACATAAACCGACTATACCTACCGGCCAAAGAACGCTACGAACAACTTCTACGCGAACAGCCGGATGTAATTCACCGTGCCCAACTGGGATATATAGCTTCCTTTCTTGGGATGACTCCACAACATTTAAGCCGCCTGCGCTCCGAATCCTGAGTTCTTTTTAATCTATGTGAATTTTTATATCACAGAAAAACTGTACTTTTACAGCCGAATACAAAAAAAGAAACAGATAAACATCGTGATTAACACATTAACTTCTTTACGAATATTATTTGCCTTGATGGTATTCGGGGCACATTGTTATGTTCTGGACACAAGTTTCGATGCCCACTTCTTTAAAGAAGGATTTGTCGGAGTCAGTTTCTTTTTGTCCTCAGCGGGTTTATTATTGCCTACAATTATCAGGAAAAACTACTGACAAAAACGACTACTAAACGCACGTTCTGGGTAGCACGTATTGCCCGCATTTATCCCCTGCATCTACTTACTCTATTAATTGCCGCATGTATAGGAGGATATGTTCAATACAACGATACGACAGACTGGATAAAACACTTTGTCGCCTCTACCTTTCTGTTACAGCCCTTCTTCCCCTCTGCCGATTATTTTTTCTCTTTCAACAGTCCTTCATGGAGCCTTGGGGTGCGAACAGTTATTTTATTTCTGCTTTCCTTTCGTGATTCCTTTCTTAAGCAGCAGGCGAAAACTATTGGTTGTACTCTCAATCTGTCTTTCCGGTCATGCTGGCAGGTATGTATCTGACTGCCGACGAACAAACCAAAGCATATTGGTATGTCAATCCCATCACCCGACTGCCGGATTTTTTTGTGGGAGTATTACTTTATCAGATCTATCAGTCATTACACAATAAAAAAATTTCTTCCTCCACGGGAACATTGTTGGAAGTAGCATCCGTCGCTTTATTTCTTCTTTTTTTATCTTTTGTGCCGCAGATATACCTAAAGTATACCGTTATTCTTGCTATTACTGGTTACCTGTTTCTCTGATGATACTCATCTTTGCCTTCCAGAAGGGAGGTATATCCCGGCTATTATCCAATCGGTTTCTGATAATAGGTGGAGAAATCAGCTATAGTTTCTACCTGATACATTTGTTTATTATACTCACATATACGAAAATGGCAGCGCTCTATCAATGGCAGGTGTCATGGATGATCAGTGTTCCCCTCATTTTCGGTATCACCATTATACTTAGTTTACTTTCTTACTATTATTTCGAAAAGCCCGCCAATAAATGGGTAAAACGAATACTAACTAAAAACAATCATAAATCAACCCCATGGAATTATTAAAAAAGACACCACGAATTGAAGTAGTAGATGCCCTCAGAGGATTTGCAGTTATGGCCATCCTCTTGGTACATAATCTGGAACATTTCATTTTCCCCGTTTATCCGGAAAGTTCTCCCGAATGGCTTAGCATTTTAGATGCCGGAGTGTTTAATGCAGTATTTTCACTGTTCGCCGGAAAATCTTATGCCATATTCGCACTGCTTTTCGGATTTACTTTCTATATCCAATCGCATAATCAGCAGTTGAAAGGCAAAGATTTCGGCTACCGTTTTTTTATGGAGACTGGTTTACTTGCCGGTTTTGCCACTCTTAACGCGGCTTTCTTTCCGGCTGGAGATGTTTTGCTTCTGTTTGTTGTTGTCGGTATCATATTATTTATTATACGCAAATGGAGCGATAAGGCTATTTTAATCACCGCTATCTTATTTTCATTACAGCCTATTGAATGGTTCCATTATATAATGAGTCTGTTCAATCCTGCCTACACCCTGCCCGATCTGAATGTCGGAGCCATGTATAGCGAAGTGGCAGATTACACCAAAACGGAACTTTTGGGAATTCCTCATTGGCAACGTCACATTAGGACAGAAAGCGAGCTTTTTATTCTGGGCCATTGGTGCCGGACGCTTCTTACAGACTGCCGGACTTTTTCCTGTTCGGTCTGTACATCGGACGCAAAGAACTGTTCGTCACTTCGAGTCTCATCTAAAAATTCTGGACCAAAGCACTGATCATTGCAGCTATCAGTTTCGCTCCGCTTTACTCTTTGAAAGAGCAGATCATGCAAAGTGACAGCAGCCTGATTCAACAGACCGTAGGGACAAGCTTTCGATATGTGGCAGAAATTCGCATTTACCATCGTACTGATTGCTTCCTTCATCTTACTTTATCAGAAGGCTAAGTTCCAGAAAACCGTTTCAACCTGCGCTTTTACGGAAAATGAGTCTGACTAACTACATCACACAATCTATTATGGGAGCTATCATCTACTTCCCATTCGGATTTTTATCTAGCTCCCTATTGCGGATATACGCTCAGTCTGATTATCGGAATCATTCTGTTCCCTATTGCAGGTACAGTTCTGTAAATGGTGGCTGTCGAAGCACAAACAAGGACCATTGGAAACCATCTGGCACAAATGGACTTGGTTGGGAGCTAAGAAATAATGAAGAAAGCAGGCCACGAAGTACACACAAACTACAAACAGACAACTTATGAAAATGAAACGTTACGTATCACTCTAAAGCATCAACAAAACCGTGTATCCCCGTAGCCTGCATGTTTAAATTGAGATGATTTAGATAGAACAAGATTTTCCATAAGAAGGATTAGCAAAGGGAACTTAAAGAATGCAAAGGAAATGAAAGACCGATGAAAAGGCGGTTACATAAAAGAAACGCCTCCATAATCTTCGAGACTATGGAGGCGTTATTTATTATTTCTCTATTCTGAAATATCAGAAGAAGAACGGAATCAAATACCTAATGACTTCTTCACTGCTTCAATCTTTTCCATTGCAGCAGCATCAGCAGAAGCGAAACAGTTGCGACAACCCATTTCTCCTTGTACTTCCATATAGAATTTGATCTTCGGTTCTGTTCCCGACGGGCGAACTGAAACTTTGCTTCCATCTTCAGTGAAGTATTGGAGCACATTAGATGTTTCCGGCATATCAAGGTCAGTCACCTTGCCTTCTGCATCTGTCTGTTTCAGCGTCTTATAGTCTTTGCTCAAAATCACCTTGGAGCCACCCAGTTCTTTCGGAGGATTAGCACGGAAGTTTTCCATCATAGCTTTGATTTCTTCAGCACCGCTCTTGCCCGGTTTCACTACGTTCACTGTGAATTCTTTGGAGAATCCATATTCTACGTAGATATCCAGCAACAACTGGTACAATGACTTACCGTTATCTTTTTTGCCCATGCAGCTACTTCTGCAATCAGACAGCAAAGGCGATACGGCATCTTTATCACGTACGAAGTCTTCGGCAAAGGAAGCCGTAACTCTCTTCACCACCACCGATATATTTCTTTTTGCCTTCACGCAGACGGATTTCACGTGCGATCCACTTGAATCCGGTGTAGCAGTCGAGCATTTCGATGTTATTCTTATCAGCAATCTTCTTGATAAGTTCGGTAGTAACGATAGTCTTCACACAGAACTCATTACCCTTGATCTTACCCAATTGTTTGTACTGAGTCAGAATATAGTAAAGATACATCATACAAGTCTGGTTACCGTTGATCAGTACCCATTCACCCTTGTCGTCCTTGCAGGCGATACCTACACGGTCAGCATCCGGATCGGAAGCCATCACAAGGTCGGCATCAATTTCTTTAGCCAGATTGACAGCCATAGAAAGCGCTTCGGCATTTTCCGGATTCGGAGATATTACTGTCGGGAAGTTACCGTCTTTGATCATCTGTTCGGGAACAGTAAATACATTTTTCGAATCCCCACATCTTCAAAGCGCGCGGAATCAACATCATACCTGTACCGTGAATCGGGTATAAACGATCTTCATATCCTTATGACGGGCGATAGCTTCCGGATCAATAGAAACTGTCTTCACCATATCGAGGTAAATCTTGTCAATATCTTCACCGATGATCTGAATCAGATCCGGGTTCCCCTTGAACTTGATATCAGCAGCGGAAGCGATATTATTCACTTCATCAATGATACCAGCATCGTGCGGAGCCAGTACTTGCGCACCATCATCCCAGTATGCTTTGTAACCGTTGTATTCTTTCGGATTGTGAGAAGCAGTCAGGATAATACCGCTCTGGCAACCGAGGTGACGGATTGCGAAAGACATCTCCGGAGTCGGACGCATATCATCAAACAGATATACTTTGATGCCATTAGCTGAGAAAATGTTGGCTGAAGTTTCAGCGAACAGACGGCTGTTGTTACGACAGTCGTGCCCAACCACTACAGAAATCTGAGGCAGATCTTTGAAGTTCTTCTTCAGATAGTTGGAAAGGCCCTGTGTAGCAGCACCTACCGTATAGATATTCATGCGGTTGCTACCTACTCCCATGATACCACGCAAACCACCCGTTCCAAATTCAAGATCTTTGTAGAATGCTTCGATCAATTCGGTTTTATCTTCGTTCTCCAACATGCGTTTCACTTCAGCCTGAGTTTCGGCATCATAAGCCGGGGTCAGCCATTTTTCGGCTTTCTCAGTGACCTGCTTGATAAGTTCCTGATTTTCCATTTCGATTATTGTTTATTGGTTAATGATTATTTCTCTATTCTCTGTCAATCCTTGAATATATGCCAAGTCTTGAGCACACAAATGTAAAAGAATAAGTTTATAAATCCTAGTTATTTAATGAATAATTGACAACTATTTCACCAAATATCTCTCTCCTGTCTGCTTCACATATTCCTCCAGAAACTCCTTCGGATATCCCGGACGAATGACACCGGCAGGCTGTCCGATAGAATTCCGTTCAAATTGTCCGTCCTTCACGCGCTTCACTACTCCGTCGTTGTACTTCACAATCAGGAAAGTGCCCAGTTGCTTCAAGTATCAAAAGTACTCTGGGCGGTCATATTAGTATAGTTAGTCAGGAAAGCGATTGCGGCATTCTTATCTTTTGCCAGCAATTTGGCAGCCATTTCTTCAATACCTTCCTGCGCATTATTAAAGGTCGTTTCCATCTCTTTCTGAGTTGCACGCACGTCACCGATCATCAGATCATAACGTGGATAGACCATATTAGACACCCAGTTGAAAATCCAGAAAGCGGAATTCCAGGAGAAAGTGATGTAATCTGCGCCATCTACACGTGTATAGCATAACGGGCTTTCGTCGTACAGCAATAAACAGGAGTAAATACGGCCATATTCGCATCGTCCACTCCAAACCAAAGAACTCCGCCTATGGGGTCCGGCTTGTTGGCACGCATTTGTGCAACAAATACGAAGCCACTTTGTTGAGTCGAAATCGGACGTTCGTTAAAATACTCCTTATCACCTACCTTGAAATTCAGTGGAGAAAGGCGGTACGGGGTTTTATAAGGACCGGCACCGAAATCATTGGAAATATCAAGCGGTGTTCCTTCGTAGTGGTCACGCATCATATCTTTCACGTCCTGTACGGAAAGTTTACGGTTCGGCTTTACGAAAAGAGGCATCGGAGTATCTGTCTTTCCTTCGATATAAGGAAGATAGTCATTTCCATGGTCAGTATATTTATTGAAATAGCTCCACACACGGGCTTCGCAGAAGCGACGGGCACCGAAATCAAGGGGCGCATAAGCCTCAGCAAAAGCCTGAAATCCTTGTTCACTCCATTGAAGTAACCTTTCTCGCGAGCGAAGGAAATCACATCCGGAGAAGTGATACAGTTTTCTTTGTCGTTCATGTCAAACTGATGAATACGGGATTGATTGGCATGAGCCGAAATACAGTCATCCGGTACACGTACAGCCACCCAGACGGCACCACGTACCCCCGGCCCTTACCGATCATTTCCATAATCCAGATTTCATTCGGATCGGCAATCGTAAACGATTCCCTCCACTATAATAGCCATATTGCTGTACCAAATCAGTCATGATACGGATCGCCTCGCGAGCAGAACGTGAACGTTGCAATCGATATAAATCAGACTTCCGTAGTCGATGATTCCGGTAGAATCTGCCAGTTCCGGACGTCCGCCGAAGGTGGTTTCAACCGATAGTCACTTGAAATTCATTCATATTGCCAGTCACATTATAAGTCTGGCGTGCCTGTTCGATTTCGCCCAAATACTTACCTGTATCCCATTCATAGACTTTCAACATCGTCCCTTTGGGATATGTAGCAGCCGGATAATGATAAAGTTCTCACCAAACAGGCCATACGAGTCGGCCGAATAGGAAACAATAGTCGAACCGTCAGTCGAAGCATTTTTGCCGACAATCAGGTTCGTACAAGCGAAAAAGAATTCGCCAAAGCCGCCAAAAACAGGACAGCAGATAGAATGATTCTTTTCTTCATATATAATACATTTTAATAGTTTACCAAACAAAGGTTTCCTTCGAAACGGTCTGATTTCCACAAGCATCCGTGACAGTCATTTCTACGGTATGCTTGCCGCCTTTCTTCACATGTTTCGGGTCAAACACATTCCCAGTAAGACTTTTACAATATTGGGACGACCGAAAAGTGCATATTCACCGTCAATCGTTCCCCCGATAGGAAGCGATACCTGCTCCTTCATCTTTCAGCCGATAGACAATCTTTCCGTTTCGTCCCCACAAGTTCTTGTTAACAGGTATAATTTCCGGAGGAACAGTGTCCAAAGCAACCGTATATGTGCCCAGTTCACGAATAGATGCTTTCATAAATCCATCTTCGTACTTCCCTCCTACGCTGTATTTAGTCCCTTTAGGGTCACTCGCGCCACGTAATATTTCGTAGTGTCCGCCACTGGTTTGCGCCGCAATCCGATTCGCAATTCACAAGCTTTGCATGTAGCGGGACCGGCTTATCATTCAACTGATAGGTAAATGCGACCGCTCCGCTATCCGCTTTTATCTGATATTGAAGAGGTACATTATCATATAGCATTCCTTCGGAACAACCAGACTCAACCCCGGTTCCTGCAGATAATTCGTCTTATCCCAGGCAAAGAAGTATTTTTCCCGATGATTCAATGGTTCAATCGGCTGTTTCTTGCCACGTACCGTAAAGTGATAGCGGGAAGTATTGCCAAAAGCATCTTTCAATGTATATTGAAACTGATAATCCCGTTCTTCGTCAATCGTTACCAAACCACGGTTATCGTTCGAGGCTTTCAACAACCGTAATGTATTTCCGGGATCAATAAAGGATTTCATGTACTGCCCATACGTCCAGGAGTTTATCATTCGGTTTTCTTCCTGCGAAAAGCGGTCTACGGTGCTACGGAACACTTCTGTACCATCTACTGTAAGTACTACGGAATACACTCCATAATGATTATTTACCCCGTCCATGTAGTCATACGCTTTGATACCTGTGCCGATTACCCCCATGCTTCCACCGGATGTTCACTGTTCGGCAGAATCGTTTTATTTTCCTGACTTCCACTGACCACTCCTTTGCCAAAAGCTGCGGAAAAAGCATGATTCCATCCGCTTTCGGGGCACGTGTATCTTTCAGATTCTTTTTACAGAAAGGCATAGGATCGATATAGTCTCCCGTCTCCGTCTCGAACACATCCAGATGAAGATGCGGTCCGAATGAGTATCCGGTATTCCCACTCAACGCAATCCGCTGTCCGGCTTTCACCGGATATTCATCGGGTTCGGGGATGATTTCTACTTCCCAGTTCTCATTTTCATATTGAAGTTTCTTTACCCTTTCGGCAATAGGAGACAGAAAAGCGCTCAAATGGCGGTTGATAGTGGAATAGCCGTTGTGATAGCAGACGTCAAGCACATACCCCGAACCATTGGTAACACGTATACGTGAGATATACCCGTCAGCAAGTGCCCGAACCGGTTTGCCGATTGTTCCTCCCGTCTTAAAATCTAATCCGCCATGAAAGTGATTGGAACGAATTTCTCCGAAGTTTCCACTCAATGTAAGGGGAAAGTCGAAAGGTGGCACAAAAGGCAGCCTGCTTTTTTCCTGTGCATACCCCTCCACGCAACAGGCCAATAATAAAGCAGCAATATATCTTTTTCATTATCTTCTTCACTTTTTTACTCCTGCAAATGTACATTATTCCAACTAGATTACGAAATATCCGGGAAGAATGATAGCAGATGAACCTAGTTAATAATTCCTTTTATTATTATATTCGCAACTAAACTGTAATCATTATATTATTAATATTATTACTTTTTGCGGCTGTTTTAATAATAATTAAAAGTAAAAGGACTTAATGAGAATGTATGTAAAAGGTAATGGCAGCGGTCATTGCATGTATATTGCTGAGTGGAGAAGCGTACTCAGCACTTGCAACTACCCCTGCTACAGAAAATCTGAGTTGGTTCAAAAAGAAAAAGAAAAAAAATTCAGAAGAAGAGAGAGTAAAAAGCGACTACGAGAAATTAGTGGAAGGCAGCAGTGTTAAAAAGGGATGTTTGCCGTTTATCAAAAAAAAAAAAGAACGATTATTATTTTTGAGGTTCCCACATCATTGCTAGGGGCGCGATTTACTTGTTGTCAACAAGTTACAACGAGTACCGGCTGAATTGAACGATGCTGGAGTAAACCGGGGTGTAAATTATGAAAATCAAATGATTTGCATGGAATGGGACAAAGCAACCGGGAAACTGATGTTCCGCCAACAACGCCCGTTACCTCTGGCTCCTCAGACGGATGCTATTTTCCGTTCGGTTAAGGACAATTTTATATCACCGCTTATTGCCGCATTCAAGATAGAGGCTGTCAATCAGGACTCTACAGCATTGGTGATCAAGATCAACGACATCTATGACGGTACGGAAACCAGCATTAATAATGTATTTACCAATATCAATCTGGGAACATCGGCTATTAAAAATCTATCACGTATCTTATCCGTGAAATCCTTTCCGAACAATGTAGTTGCCACTTCCGAGCTAACTACTAAAGTGACGGAAGGAACAACAAGCGTATATGTAACGGTAGAAGTCAGTTCTTCTATCCTTCTGCTACCTGAAACTCCAATGATGGGACGTTTTGATAATCAGAAAATAGGTTATTTCACCAATCCGCTATTGAGTTTCAGCGATGCACAGCAAAGAACGGATAAAAAGCAGTTTATCACCCGTTGGCGTATGGAACCCAAACCGGAAGACCGGGAGGCTTACCTGAAAGGAAAGGTGGTAGAACCCGCCAAACCAATCGTATTCTATATTGACAATTCCACACCTTATCAATGGCGCAAATATATAAAAAGAGGTATTGAAGACTGGCAGATCGCTTTTGAAAAAGCCGGATTCAAGAATGCAATCATCGCCATTGAAGTTACCGATAGTATGGAAATAGATATGGATGACGTGAACTATTCCGTACTGACCTACGCAGCCTTCAGAAAAGAAGAATGCGATGGGACCTTCTTTGTTAGACCCCCGTTCCGAGAGATTCTGGAAGCAGACATCATGTGGTGGCACAATGTGCTCTCTATGGTAAGCGAATGGATTACAGTACAGACCGGAACTGTTTGCCCGGAAGCACGCAGCGTGCAGTTGCCGGATTCACTATTGGGTGATGCTATCCGCTTTGTTGCCTGCCACGAGGTAGGGCACTCTTTGGGATTGCGTCACAACATGATGGGATCGGCAGCGTTCCCAACTGATTCCTTACGTTCCGCAACGTTCACTTCCCGATTAAATTCCACCGCTTCTTCTATTATGGACTATGCCCGCTTCAACTACATAGCCCAACCGGGAGATGGCGTGAAGGTTCTTTCCCCGCATATCGGTCCTTACGATATCTTTGCCATCGAATATGGATATCGCTGGTACGGAAAGAATAGTCCGGAAGAAGAAAAAGATATCTTATTTGATTTCCTGAGCAAGCATACCGAACGTCTTTATAAATATAGTGAAGCACAGGATGTACGTGATGCCGTTGATCCACGTGCACAGAATGAAGATTTAGGCGATGATCCCGTACGTTCTTCCTTACTTGGCATTGACAACCTGAAACGCATCGTTCCGCAAATCCTTCAATGGACTACTACCGGAGAAAAAGGGCAGACTTACGAAGAAGCCTCACGCCTCTATTACGCAATTATCAATCAATGGAACAACTATCTGTATCACGTACTGGCCAACATTGGTGGCATCTATATCGAAAATACAGTCATAGGAGATGGTGTACAGACCTACACATTCGTTGAGAAAGAGAAGCAACAGGCTTCCTTGAAGTTTCTGACAGATGAAGTACTGACTTATCCTAAATGGTTGTTCGATACGGAAGTAGGGAAAATATACCTATTTGCTCCGTAACACCCCGGTTGGACAACAAGAAAACGCCCTGACGCAGATACTGAAGAATGCACAAGCCTATATCCTTTGGGACTTGCTTGGCAACACCCGTCTGATGCGTATGATTGAAAATGAATCAGTCAATGGAAAAAAGCGTTTACCGTAGTGGAACTAATGGACGGACTCCACAAGAATATTTTCGGCATTACCGAACGAGGAGGTATTCCCAATGTGATGGAACGCTCTTTGCAAAAAAACTTTCTGGATGCATTACTCACAGCCTGCCGCAGAGCCCGGAAGCCTGTGAAAATCAATAAAAAGATTGCAGACGATCATTTCTTGCTCGATCATGCCCTCCTTTCTGCAGCTGCTATGCGGCCGAACAACGTTCGCTCCGACAGGAAGATAAAATGGGCTCACCGAGTTCTCAACTTCTACGGTAGTCAACTGAATCGTATCTCGGATGCAATATCCGTGAAACGCGGAGAGTTACTGCGGATTAAGAAATTATTGCAGAGCCGCCTCGGAACGTCTGATACAGCAACACGTTATCATTACGAAGATATGATTTTACGTATCAATACGCCTTTTAGGTATTAAATAATTCGATTCAATCACTTACGTTTATTTACAATTAATGAATAAAAACATCTTTGCATTATTATATGCTTCCTTGTTAACGCACTGGCAATGGCCAGTGCGGCTAATCGTACTATCACCGGGGTAGTAATCTCCGGTGAAGATAACGAACCGTTGATTGGTGCTTCGGTCTACGTTCATACGGATGAACTGAAAAAGGCAGGAGCATCCCAGACATCGCTAGGTACTATTACAGATATCGATGGTAAATTCTCTCTTTCCGTTCCGGATAAAGTAACCCGTATTCATTGTAGCTACATCGGATTTGAAGAACAAGTTATAGTTCTTCAGGGCGACAAAAAAAGCTACCGAATCGTACTTCAAACTTCAGCACATACATTGGGAGATGTAGTTGTAACAGGATATCAAACCCTAGAACGTAGAAAATTAACAGCCTGCGATCTCTAAAGTTGAAGTTTCGGATGCTATGGTAGGTGCTGCAAAAAGTATTGACCAGGCGCTGACAGGTCAAATAGCCGGTGTATCCGTAACAAACACTTCCGGTGCACCAGGATCACCTGCCAAAATTCGTATTCGTGGTACTGCATCAATGAACGGAACACAAGACCCATTGTGGGTACTGGATGGAATTCCTCTGGAAGGAACAGATATTCCCAAAATGGACAATAAATCTTCTGATAATGATATTGTCAACATCGGTCAATCATCAATCGCCGGATTAAGTCCAAACGATATCGAAAGCATTACCATACTGAAAGATGCAGCAGCAACCGCCATTTATGGTGCTCGCGCTGCTAATGGTGTAATTGTAGTTACTACAAAAAGAGGTAAAACAGGAAAGCCTGTTGTCAATTTTAATACAAAATTAACCTATACTCCTAATTTGGAGACCTCCCGCCTTAATCTCCTAAATTCTGAGGAAAAAGTAAACTTGGAACTTCAAATGATGAAAGAAGCACCTTTCAATAAATGGGGATTTTATCCGATACCTGTATATTCAGAAAAAGGAGGAGTAGCCGCTATATTAAAACAATACAATCTAATGGATATTTATCGGGAGAAAGGCTGGGAAGGGCTTACTCCTGAAGAGCCTCAAAACGCAATCAACCGTTTAAAAGTATTAATACTGATTGGAATGATATACTATTCAGAGATGCCATTACTCAAGAATATAATATCAGCATTTCCGGAGGTAGCGAAAAGGTGACTTATTATAACTCCCTTGGCTACACTCTCGAAAACGGGAATATTCCGGGAGTAAAGGGCTTAAGTCGTTTTAATCTGACGAGCAAAACTTCTTATCAAATCAATAAATTACTGAAAGTAGGTGTTTCTATTTTTGCAAATAGACGTAAAAACACCACTTTTCTGACAGATACCTATGGGCTTACTAACCCTGTCTATTATTCCCGTATTGCCAATCCTTATTTCGAACCATTCGACAATAATAACAATTACCTGTATGATTACGATGTCGTAACAGGTAGCATACCCGATCTTTACAAGGATATAATATTCTGGAAGAACGTGAAAATACCAGTAATAAATCAGTTACTACCGCTATTAATAGTATTTTCGATATAGAACTTCGCTTTAACGACCAGTGGAAAGTTACTTCACAAGTCGGTGTACAATGGGATCAACTATCCGGGAAGAATATGCCGGTACTAACAGTTTCAATCTGCGTAACCAACGTGAAAACTCTGCATATTACAAAGGAAACGACCGTATATATCTCATACCGGAAGGCGGGATGCTCAAATCGACCAATTCTACGACTTCCCAAATTACATGGAAAGTTCAGGGTGAATACAAGAACACATTCAATGACATCCACAATATACAAATAATGGCGGGATCAGAAATCCGTAAAAATTGGTACGAAAATCAAGCATCTACCGGATATGGATATGACCCAAAAACATTAACGTTCAAAAACCTAGAATTCAGAGATTCCAAACAAGCCAATGAATGGAAATTAAAGACCAAAAGTTTTAAGGAAAATGCTTTTGCGTCTTTCTACGCCAATGGTTCTTACACACTGATGGATTGCTACACTCTGGGAGGTAGCGTCCGCATGGATGGCTCCGATCTCTTCGGTGTAGATAAAAAATATCGTTATTTACCTATTTACTCAGTCAGTGGACTGTGGCGTATCTCAAACGAACCGTTAATTAATCAGTTCAAATGGATTGATAACCTTGCTCTCCGTTTGTCTTATGGTTTACAAGGGAACATTGACAAAAACACTTCACCCTTTATCGTTGGTACTTATGGAAATATAAGTATCTTGCCCGGTTCAAATGAAGAGAGCATCACTATCAATAGTGCTCCGAACAGTAAATTACGCTGGGAAAAAACAGCCTCTTATAATACCGGAATAGATTTCTCTGTATTTAATCAGGCTATCAACCTAAGTGTAGACTATTATTACAGAAAAGGCACCGATCTCATTGGTAACAAAATGCTACCATTGGAAAATGGATTTACCAGTATGGCTGTCAACTGGGCAAGTATGAAGAATCAAGGTATCGAAATAAACTTGCAAACACGTAACATTGCAACTAAAGATTTCTCATGGTATACTTCATTTAACTTTGCATACAACAAAAAAATAAGGTTTTGAAAGTGATGACTGAAAAGGATCAAGTAACTCCAAGTCTGGAAGGGTATCCGGTTGGCGCTATTTTCACCCTAAAAACCAAAGGGATAAAATCAGAGACAGGACAGATATACATTGAAAATAAAGATGGAGAAGCTGTCACTATTGAGGAGCTATTCCAAATGGCAGACAAAGGAAATTTAGACGGAGAATACAGCATTGGCGTAGATAAAGAAACAGAGAGAGGTTTTTATAGTTATGCCGGAACGTCCGATGCTCCCTACACCGGAGGATTCATGAATACATTTAATTACCGTAACTGGGAACTGAACTTAAATTTCTCCTATAACTTAGGTGCACATGTAAAAACAGATCCTACTTATTACATAGCAGATCCCGATCCGGGACGCAATATGAATAGAGATATATTGGATAGATGGACGCCAGAAAATAAAAACGGAAAGTTTCCTGCATTAACTAGCCTAAATACTAATCCGGCTGACTATTATTTATTCAGCACTCGGAGAGATCTCTCTACAAATCGCTGGATATATGGGTCAAAAAGTTAAGTTACATACGTTTACAGAACATACGCCTGGCCTATCATTTTCCTTCCGAGTGGCTGCATAAACTAAACATCGGTGGAGCAACTGTAGGTTTGGAAGCACGAAATCTCTTTGTTTTTGGTTCCAGTTACAAAACTACATGGATCCGGAGTCAATGAGCAATCTTTATTCAACGCCGGTTCCTAAATCAGTTACTTTCAATCTAAGTCTTAACTTTTAAACAAGAAAAATATATATGATCAAAAAATATATTTCATAATGGTTGTCATAGGAAGCATCCTGCTATCTTCATGTGACAGCTACCTGGATATTCAACCTGTAGGACAAGTAATCCCTACTACACTAACAGAATATCGTGCTTTACTGACTACCGCTTACGGACTAAAACTCATCGACAAATCCGTCACTGAATTTCGCACAGACATAGCTATGGTAACAGATAACAGTAATTCTCAAAATTTCTACTCAGAGATTGAAAAGTGGAATGATATGAGTCCCAAAGATGGAACCCGGGAATTTGGCTGGGCAGTATATTATAGTGTGATTTATTATGCAAATGCTATAATAGCAAATAAAGATAATATAAAAGAAGGCAGTCAGGAAGACATTGATCAACTCGTTGGAGAAAGCTTTATTTATTAAGAGGTTACATGCACTTTATTCTTGCTAACCTATATGGACAACCTTATACTAAAGAGGGAGCACCAGAGACCAAATCCATTCCCATAAAATGGGACCTGATCTAGAAGTGGTACTGCCACGAAACACCGTAGAAGAGGTCTATACTGCTATTCTATCCGACATAGAATCGGACCATGGGCTTAATGCATCAAAAAGAATGGGAAGCCGTATATGCTTACCGCTTCTCCACCCTATCTGTGGATGCAATGGAATCACGTGTACGCCTGTACATGCGAAACTGGAAAGAAGCCTATGATGCGGCAGAACGCATATTAGTTCAAAACCACATTAGAAGACCTCAATGATCCGGAAGCCAAACTTCCCAATAATTATACATCAGCAGAAATGATTACTGCTTATGAGTTTTTCAATGATGACGTTACTTCAGCATCCATATTGATACCTGCGTTCATGGAAAAATATGATGCTAATAAGGATCTCCGCCGGAACAAATACTATAGTTTAAGTGGAGATAAGTACATCTCGAAAAAAAGCGGAAAAAGCAGAGCATAACTGTACTTTTCCGTACAGGAGAAATTTATTTGAACGCTGCCGAAGCAGGCTGCACAAATGAATAAATTGCCCGAAAGGCTCGTACCCGCCTGCTACAATTGATGGAAAAGCGATACACTCCGGAAGGTTATGCAGAAAAGAAAAAAGCTGTGGATGCTATGAATCAGGCAGATTTAATTAAAGAAATACTGGAAGAACGGGCTCTTGAACTTGCTTTCGAAGGTCATCGTTGGTTCGATCTACGTCGTACCACCCGTCCACGAATTGAAAAAGTGTTGAACGGACGTCTTATCTATTAGAACAAGATGATTCACGTTATACACTACGCATTCCACAAAGTGCTATTGCTGCAAACCCGGGTTTATTAAATTGACCGAATTATATAAGCATTCTGCTCTTAAACATCCCCTTGCGAATAACAACGTAAGGGGATTTTTCGTACATTGGTCCATGTTAAACCTTTAATATATAACAATATGATCATCGGAGTACCCAAAGAAATCAAGAACAACGAGAACCGGGTAGGCATGACACCTTCCGGAGTTGCCGAAGTTGTGAAGCAAGGTCACCAAGTATATATCCAGCATACGGCAGGTATCAATAGTGGTTTTCCGGATGAAGCATATCTGTCTGTCGGTGCACAGGTGCTTCCGACAATAGAAGATGTCTATGCCACAGCAGATATGATTGTAAAGGTTAAAGAGCCTATCGCGCCCGAATACCATCTGATCAGAAAAGGACAGTTATTGTTCACTTACTTCCATTTTGCTTCCGATAAGGAACTGACTCTTGCCATGATTGACAATAAGTCGATCTGTCTGGCATACGAAACTGTAGAAAAGGAAGACCATTCATTACCCCTGCTTATCCCTATGAGTGAGGTAGCCGGACGCATGTCCATTCAGGAAGGAGCACGCTTTTTGGAAAAGCCCGCAAGGAGGAAAAGGTATCCTTCTGGGAGGAGTCCCCGGTGTGAAGCCTGCCAAAGTATTGATTCTCGGAGGCGGTATTGTCGGAAGTAATGCAGCGCAGATGGCTGCGGGGAATGGGTGCGGATGTTACAGTCGCAGATATTAATCTGTCACGCCTGCGCTATCTCAGCGAGACATTACCGAAAAATGTCAAGACGCTGTACGCATCCGAATTAAGGATAAAAAGGAATTGCCGGATGTTGATCTGGTCATCGGTTCCGTGCTGATTCCGGGGGATAAAGCGCCTCATCTGATTACCCGAAATATACTTGCAATGATGCAGCCCGGTACGGTACTTGTGGATGTAGCGATAGATCAGGGAGGATGTTTCGAAACGTCACACCCCACGACCCACAGTGCACCTACCTATGTGATAGACGGTATCGTTCATTATGCCGTAGCCAATATTCCGGGAGCCTGTACCTTATACTTCTACGCTGGCTTTGACCAATGCTACTCTCCCTTATGTCATTGCTTTAGCAAATAAAGGATGGAAAAAAGCTTGTAAAGACGACCCGGCACTAGCACTCGGCTTGAATGTAGTGGAAGGAAAAGTGGTATATAAAGCAGTAGCGGATGTATTCGATCTAAAAAATATGAAAATATAAACCTATAAATTGATTAAGCAGCCAACTTTCTGAAGTAGTAAAGTTCTGAAGTAGTCAGGTTTTCCAAACCCACTACTTCGGAACTTGTTTTTTTACCAATATTTCTTCTCCGCCGCCCGTTGCCAAGCCTCCACCACTTCTTTCATGACTTCCGCTACTGACTGCTGACGGGAAACAATAGCCGACACCTGCCCTATCTCCAGTTCGCCTTCTTCCAGATCCCCTTCAAAGATACCTTTCTTCGCACGCCCTCTCCCAAGAAGAGTCCGCAATTCGTCGGCAGAAGCACCGCCATCCTCAGCCCTCTCCACAGCATCCGGAAATTATTCCGCACTAAACGTGTCGGAGCCAGTTTCTTCAACAGCAATTTCGTGTCTCCTTCACCCAAACTCAAACAATAGTCTTTGAATACCGGACTGGCAGAACTTTCATCCGTCAACGCAAAGCGAGTACCGATTTGTACCCCTTCTGCTCCCAGCACCATGGCAGCAAAGATACCTTCTCCCGTACCGATACCTCCTGCAGCGATCAAAGGCAAAGTGGTCGCACTACGTACCGCAGGAATCAAACAAAAAGTAGTAGTTTCCTCACGCCCGTTATGTCCGCCGGCTTCGAAACCTTCAGCTACCACCGCATCTACTCCCGCCTCTTCACACTTCATCGCGAAACGGGAAGAGGAAACGACATGAGCTACGATAATACCACGTTCGTGCAGCCATCCGGTCCATGCTTTAGGATTTCCGGCAGAAGTGAAAACGATCTTGACGCCCTCTTCGGCAACAATCGCCATGATTTCTTCAATCTGAGGATACATCAAGGGAATATTGACTCCAAAGGGACGGTCTGTAGCCGCACGGCATTTCCGGATATGTTCACGAAGAGTCTCCGGATGCATAGAGCCTGCGCCAAGCAGTCCCAATCCTCCCGCATTACTTACTGCGGAAGCCAGACGCCATCCGCTACACCACACCATGCCACCTTGAATAATAGGATACTGAATACCGAAAAGAGAAGTAATTCTGTTCATAAATTAATCGTTTTTCAATGTGCTAATCTGATAACATGGAACATGAGACATGTCCATATTTAATAAAACAGTTTCAGCGGGCAATCTGTTCAATGGGGCGATTGATCAGTACAGTCGTCGAATCGCCATAGGTTCTCAACACTTCCAACGTACGCTCCCGACGTTCTTTTCCTTTTTATCCCAGAAGTTTTTTGGTAAAAACCGCCATCAGATCAAGTCCTCCGATAGTTCCTCCATTGATGTACACGCCGCTGCCTCCAAACAAAGGAATCGGACTATCCATCACTACCGAATTAACCATCATTCCATTCGCCCGCTCGCTCAACTGACGGAAACGTACCCCGCTCGCCCGTATCTCCTCCAATGATTTGCGGACTCCTCCCGCCATCGGATTATGCGCCCAGTTGCTGTACGACCTTTGATGACGCATTTCGTAATGCGGATCTCCACGCCAGGTATTCTTATCCATTCTTATTTTCTTCTGAAAACGGGGTCCCAATTAATAAGGAGTATTTGCCTTATAGGGCATCAGACTCAATACCACTTTCGGTTTAGGCAATGCTTCGGGAAGCGACTCATCGGGCAGCATCCACTTCTTTTCCACCGACATGCGGGGAGTACCGACAGCGCTGCCGAAATCAATCTGCCTGACTGCATCCTGATTCAAATTCAGCTCCTGATCACTGTCCAGCAACTTTCTCAGACGCAAGGAATCCTCCTTCGTCCATTCCTGCGCATGTACAAGCCAAAGCCTGTCAGGCACAGTGTCATAGCTGTTATCAAACGTTTTATCAATTCACTCATCTTTCTACCTCTGTTTTCTATATTCCTCAAGTACCCCCATCATGCATGAGCGCATTCGTTTCCTTTTGGGCATAGCACGCCCCTGTCGGCAGTACAAAGACTGCTGATACAAATAAACGTTGCCTCATGTTTTTTTTTATACACCGAAGGATTTTTCTTTTTACCACCATCGGTATCCTGAGCCACAAAGCGGCTCGTCGTAGCACGGATCAATCGTCCAGGTCGTCTTCGGATATTTCCGCCCTTCCCACCATCGACGATAGCAGGCTGCCGCGTCGAGCACTTCGTCGTCGGTCAGGAAATAGATGGCTTCGTAATTTTCGGCATTCGCCAGTACCATCCTGCAACCTAACGACGGGGCTGTTCCCTGACGGATCGATTCTATCACCCAAAGCATACATTCACCTAAACGGATTTTACCGTTATTCGTATTGTAGACTGACGGGAAAGAAGGAATAATAGTCAGATCTTCCGCATATTTCAATAGTTCGGGAATGTCCTCTTCAGTGAAATGAGGAACTTCCACGACCCCTTTTTTCATTCTTCATATTATAGGTACCCGCGTCTTTCAGCTGTTTCACAAAAACGGTTACATCGGGATTCTCATAGTCCATTTCTTCGCTGCTGCATCCACCAGGGATACCATCAGGCTAACAGCCATCCACAGCATCATAAGTGTTTTTTTCATTTTTATAAGGATTAATACGTCATGCGAAGTCCGCAAAGTAAATTAAAATTAGTCGGCCGTTTCGTGCGTACCGTAGCCAGTTTCGAATCCGTCTTGAAATGATGGGAAACACCCGGCTCGGCAAAAACCGCCAATCGGTCATTAATTTTGTAAGTGATTCCGATACCGGCAGTAACTGCCAGTTGGATAGGTTCTTCTTTAAAACTGTTGTCCGGCGCACCGGCTATACATTTATCGGCTATTCCGCCTACGGTAGCGTAAAGGTCAAATTTTCTTTGTATCTACCAGTGTTACATTCGCTTTAACGGGGATGCCCAGATAATGCAGGTGCTGTCCTTCCGAGCGCAGGTTCGAATAAAGCAGTCCGGTCTCTATTCCGAGAGAGTCGTTCAGTTTCCGCTCTACGGTTACACCTGCAGAAACCGGCATTTTATAAGTACCATTATCAGCCGGAAGCGCCGTGCCTACCTGAACTTTCATCGCCCAGCGATGTTTTTCACCGCTTTGGGTTGAGCCACATTCACATTCGATTGTTCTTCCGAGCAACAGATGATTCCGTATCACCGTTTGTTGCCTGCCAATAGCCATTATGGCCTTGGTTACCATATCGGTTTCCATTTCCGATAGAAGTCGTAGCAGAGAAAGAGAACGACATAGAGAAAGTGATAGAAAGCGAATCTTCTTCCTCCGTGTATTGTGACAGCATACCGTAAGACTTTGGAGCCGGTTTCGGCAACACCGGTTCTACCGGCAACGGTAACTGATTAACGCGTATTCCATCTCCATCCATCTGCCCTCCTATTTGTCACGGCTATCTTGGTAAACGCCTCTTCCATCTCCTCTTTTGGAGAAAGATATCAGAAGGTAGCTGATGAAGCAGCCAAGACAAGCAACACAGATGCCGCAGCTGCTACACGGAAGAGTAGAACCGACGGCGATGCTGGCAAGCCACAGGTATTTCCTGCGAGAGCTCTTCCCAAAAGCCATCCCGTACACTCATCCCTGCATCAGCGAGACGCGTGCGAAACAGATCGGTTATTTCATCATTTTCTTTCTTCATGATTTCTATACTCTTTTATTCTTTTTTGCTAACAAATACTTGGCTCTGTGCAACTGCGAAGTAGACGAATGTTCCTTAATGTGAAGCATCTTGGCTATCTCCTTGTGCGATTTCTCTTCAAACACATAAAGGTTGAAAACGGTTCGGCAACCATCCGGCAATTCAGCGAAAAAGCCATTAATTGCTCTTCGGAGATTCCAGCCCCCCTCCCGAGTCCGATATATCCGGTATATCGGGAAGCTGCTCTTCATGCACTACCAACTGGCTGACTCGTTTCTCCCGCCGCAGGAAATCGAGTGATTGAGTAACCATCACCCGGGTAATCCATGTACAAAGCGAAGACTCGCCCCGGAACGAGAAGTTGGTAAAAATCTTGATGAAACCGTCATGCAGTACATCGTGCGCCGCATCCATATCGCCCGTATAGCGGAAACATACCGCCAGCATTTGTTTGGCATAGAGGGTGTAAAGTTCCTTCCGGGCTGAATCCTGTCCTGCCCGACAGCCCTTTATCAGTTCTATCTCGTTTTCCAAGTCAATTACTTTTTTTTAAAATCGAACGTATGTCTGCGTCGTTTTACTCATTAGACGCAAGAATTTGAGGAATGCTGCAATGAATATTGCTAAAAGAAGTTAAAGAACAGAAGAGAGTTCACCACAGAGGACGCAGGGTACACAGAGATTTTACACTTACTTTATAGGAAGAATTTCCTATCATTGTTCCTCTGTGTACTCTGCGTCCTCTGTTGGTGAAAAAAAATCAGCACGCTTTGAAACTCATATCCAGTCCTTTCACTGAATGAGTCAAAGCCCCTACCGAGATGAAGTCTACGCCACATTCGGCATAGTCACGGAGGGTATCAAAGGTAATGCCGCCCGAAGATTCGGTTTCATATTTGCCTGCTACCATCTCTACTGCCTTTCTTAGTCATTTCGGGAGTGAAGTTATCAAACATGATACGATCCACTCCGCCGAAATCAAGCACTTGTTGCAGTTCGTCGAAGCTGCGGACTTCTATTTCTATTTTCAGGTCTTTGCCTTTTTCTTTGCAATATTCTTTAGCGCGAGTGATAGCTTTGTCGATACCTCCGGCAAAGTCTACATGGTTGTCTTTCAGAAGAATCATGTCGAACAAACCAATACGATGGTTTACTCCACCACCGATTTTCACTGCCATTTTTTCGAGGATGCGCATACCGGGAGTTGTCTTACGGGTGTCGAGCACACGGGTATTTGTTCCTTCCAATACCTTTGCGTATTTGCGGGTCATGGTTGCGATACCGCTCATACGCTGCATGACGTTCAGCATCAGGCGTTCGGTCTGGAGCAAGGACTGTACTTTTCCTTCTACGATCATGGCTACATCACCCGGTTCCACTTCCGTGCCATCATTGATAAATACCTCGACTTTCATCGTCGGATCGAAACGATTGAAAATTTCTTTGGCTACTTCTATACCTGCCAGCACACCGGCCTCTTTGATAAGCAATTTTGATTTTCCCATTGCAGTAGCGGGAATACATGAAAGGGTGGTATGGTCACCATCACCTATATCTTCTGCAAAAGCAAGATCGATCAGTTTGTCGATCAGTTCTTTTTCCTTATTCATTGATTTTGTCAATTCTTATTTGGTGTATTAAATATTGATTCTCCACTTTCTTCAGGAAGCAGTTTACACGGAAATTTCCTCTGGTAGTAGCCAATGTACCAATAACGAAACTCGATTCGTCCCGTTTTCCCTGATGATTTACGTTAAATCCGCTGACTTTATTCTCCGTAAAGAAATCCTGCATCATAGCTGTTGCTTTCTGCTTGTCAACGTTTGTCGAGCGACCCTGGAGCACCAAGTTTACCTTGTCCCCCCATATACTTACTCAGCTCTTGCGAACTTCCTCTTTTTAAATGCCGTAATCACTCCTGCCGGTATCTCCTGCGCCATAAGCAATGAGATAGAAAGAAGCAAAGAGGCCATTCCTAAAAGCACTCGTTTCTTCATAAATCCAAGCTTTTTGGGTTGAAGTTTAAAGGCTTAAACTTTCAACTAATGATAGGCAAAGGTAAGCATTAATTGCAGAATAACATAAAAAATGCCTATTTTTGTGCTCGAATCAGAATATCAGACGCATGAAAACAACTTTGCTCGTCGTAGGACGAACCGTAGAACAACACTATATTACAGCTATTAATGACTATATTCAGCGTACCAAACGCTTCATTACTTTTGATATGGAAGTAATCCCCGAACTGAAGAATACAAAAAGCCTTTCGATGGAAGTGCAGAAAGAAAAAGAAGGAGAACTGATACTGAAAGCTCTTCAACCGGGAGACGTCGTGGTGCTGCTCGATGAACACGGAAAAGAAATGCGCTCTCTTGAGTTTGCCGAATATATGAAACGGAAAATGAATACGGTAAACAAACGATTGGTGTTCATTATCGGAGGTCCTTATGGCTTTTCAGAAAAAGTGTATCAGGCAGCACACGAAAAGATTTCAATGTCGAAAATGACTTTTTTCGCATCAGATGATCCGATTAATATTCGTGGAGCAGATTTATCGGGCAATGACGATACTGAATGGCGGACCGTATCATCATGAATAGTAACTTATCTCATATACTATTATAAACGAGACAAAATAGACTTTTTAATTTCATCCCAAGATACATCCACAAACATATAAGGCATTGGTTCCTCCTCCGCATCTTCAAAATAAGCTAAACTTTTCATAGCCATAAAAGAAGATGAGTCAGGATATTTTGAGCAAGCCAAGGATAAGTATAGTTCACGATATCTATTTTAACCTCATTCAATACGTAAATGTGTATATTCTTAGAATCATTTAAGATAGTCAGTGTCCCAAGTGTTCGCAAAGCTTCCTTCAAATCTTGAGAATCTACATTAATCTGACCAAAAAATCCAAATCGACCGACTTTCGATGTCCTAATTGCAAAGCTAATGCAGTACCACCGACTAGACGAGTATTACAAAGTACAGGTAACTGTTGCAACTTTTTAAAAGTTCCAGTGTTGTGGATTCGACCGTTGATAAGTGTAACATCTAAATTGTTCTTTAGGAGTTTGTGAAATGGCAGAAAGATAAGCTAAAGCCCGAGGCTCCAATTCACGAAACCCTTTAGCTATTTCGACGATCCTCCCAAGTCCATAATATTGTTTTACAATATTCCAATCTTGCAACATACCATATTCAAGCACTCTCTTTATTATATATTGTGAATGCTTCTCCATATCCAAATCATCTTTATTGACATCCCAAAAAAGATATGTTGAAAATCGAGTAATATATTC